>Ga0257114_1000971_pt1 | contig 21325 bp, 7 predicted proteins | sample SI112_10mmetaG_FD_190149 | JGI IMG/M metagenome (GOLD analysis project Ga0257114, IMG submission 190149) | Marine microbial communities from Saanich Inlet, British Columbia, Canada - SI112_10m | ecosystem: Environmental > Aquatic > Marine > Inlet | place: Canada: British Columbia | collected...
CATCCTGAAAGAGATGTTAGATTGGGTGGGCTTGAATCTGGGTATTATAGTATTGTTAATAACTTTCTAAAATCAGTATCACCTATAATGAAGGTGATAAACATAAACTCCGATTCAACCGAATTAGAACTACAAGTAGAAAACACATCTGGTGTGGCTGGTTTAGTAACGTTATTCAATCAAATGAATACACATCCAAATCAAGATACTAGAATGCCAAATCTTGGATTGAATTTTAGTAATAATGAAATATCAATCATAACCGATGTAAGTTTTGCTAATAATCCAAAAATAGGTTATATTGAGGAAACCATATCTCATCCGACTAGTAGCTATGGAGAAGCGCCAACATTCTTTTCACCAACAAATGATGGAGACCATTGGGTTGAATTTTATAATGAAAAGTTATCTAATGGAGTACCTAATATTGGTAATAATAACGTATTTACAGCAACAGGTCGTAGTGCTAAATTTACGTTAGATGTAAGTACTGGTACGGCTATATGGTTGCAAGAAGTAAATACGGATAATAACCCAATCTTTTTTACTAATGAATTAGGACCTGATGGTGAACCAATTGATGAATCAAGATATTATTTTATACCTACTGGAGCACAGTTATATAACTTAGAACCTAAAACAAATGCTTATAGAAAAACCACTAACTCTAGAATAGATAAAACAACAAAGGTTAGGTTTTATGATGCTCGAATAGATGACTCCAAAATTACAAATGTAATTGTAAAGTTATATAAACCATTAAAAGATGGGTTATCACCATTTGATTGTACTATTGATAAATTTTTGATAGCATCATATGTGGAGAGAATTTTATTATATGAATTTGATAAGCCGGAAGACCAGCCAAATTTCTCATCTCCTAACTTTAAGATTGATATGGGTAACTATGGAAAATCTCAAGGTACTGATTTAAAAAGTTGGAATGATTTATTAGATACCAACCTTTCAACATCACAACAGATAATTGATAAATATATTAGTGGTTCATTTGGTAGTGTAAATCTTAATTTAGATTATACTCACTTTGGTAACTTTGTAAAATACTCATCAGCTGTAGAGCGTGTAAACAATTTAAAATATAAATTGAGTCTTATAGAATCGTATGATTCAAGAATAAACACATTAGAATCGGTGAGTGGTTCTGAGGCGTTAACTAACATATCACAATCTGTATCTAGAAGAGATGCAGTTGTTAGTGGTATGGATGGTTGGGAACGTTGGATGTATAGAGAATCTACGGGTTCATTATATACACACTATAGTTCTTCTAATTACCCATTAGAACCTTGGCCAAAACAAAGTACATATCCTAATGTAAATTATAGTGTAACTTCATCTGAAGCAATAAGCGCTTATAATGGGTTGATTGATTCAGCTAGTATATTCGATGCGCTTAATGATGCAAGATTAACAAAAATAGTTCCAGCAGCAATTGTTGAGGACCCGTTAAATAAAGAATATGTTTTATTCGTAGATATGATTGGACATCATTTTGATATAACTTGGTCTTATATAAACGCATTAACATCTGTTAACGAAAGAGAAGAACATCCATACGATGGTATGCCAAACGAACTTCTTTATGATGTAGCAAAATCTATGGGTTGGAAACTAACACATGGTAAAGATACATCTGAGTTATGGGAGTTTGGATTGGGAACTGATAAGTTTGGTAATGTACCTAATAGTGGTTCACTCCCATCTAAATCACACGAACAAATTAATAATGAAGTATGGAGAAGAATTGTAAACAATATTCCATATCTTCTAAAAACAAAAGGTTCGGCAAGAGCCGTTAAAGCATTAATTGCTACATATGGTATTCCACAAACATTCTTATCAATTAGAGAATATGGTGGACCTGTAATTGAAAATAATGTAAGGCAATATTGGGAACATGATAGATTTGTTTACCATTTAAGAATGGATAAAGATAACTACATTACAGTTCCTTGGGATAAGGTTACTGATATAAATCCAAAAACGTATAAAGTTAATGACCCTAACCCATTAGATGTTATAGAGATTCAAGTTAAACAAGACTTAAACAGAGATACTGGTATAATCAGAAAAGGAAAAGATTTTGCAGTAGTGTATGAATCAACAACACCAACTGATTTATCTATCCAACGGGGTAACATACACTTTTATTTAAGTGGAAGTGGTGGATATAAATCAGCATCTATAAATGATGTGAATATATTTGATTCTCTTATGGGTACATTATTAATTGAAAGAGAAAATTCAGTTGATGATATAACTAAAGATAACATATACAAACTACAGTATAGAAAAAATAAAAAAGATAGAATAACAATAAGTAAATCTGCTAGTATATCAATTAATGGTTCAACTGAATCATCTTACAACGCAGCTTGGACTGGTAGTGGTACTGTTGAGTTTGGTAATTCATTCGGAACAATAGCAGGTGCACCATCTATATGGGGGGATGTAAACCCTATGAGTGGTTCTATTCAAGAAATAAGATATTGGGCTAATCCACTAAAAGATATAGTAATTGATGAACATACATTATCTAGAGAATCATATCATGGTAATAGTATGACATCATCTTACTTTGATTTAAAGTTTAGATTTTTACCAGATTCTAATTTAAAGACAATTAACAATCCTGATTCACACGCATCACAACATCCGAATCAACAAGTATCGACTACGGAGAATGGTTCTATATTATCAGCATCATTATTTAATTTTGAAAACGATGATTTGATTGGTGTAACTGAAGAGTACTACACAAAAGTACCATCAGCTGGGGCTAACAATATTATGAATAATAAAGTTAGAGTTGAGAGTAACCCATTAAGAGGTGTATTAAATACAGATAACAAAGTAGAAAAATCCCAATACGATTCAGCACCAGTTGATTCAAATGTAGTTGGTGTTTATTTAGCAGCTACTAAAATGTATAACGATGATATCATAAACCATACAGGTTATTTTGAAATAGATGATTTGATTGGCGATCCTGATAATAGGATTGGATATACCGAACAAAACGAAGATTTAGATTATGTTCGTAGACAAGTATTTAAAAAATACTCAAACAAAAACTTAATCAATAATACGATTGATATTCTTGCTAAATACGATATGTCGGTGTTTGAACAAATCAGACAAACGATGCCAGCTAGAGTTGATTACAATTCTGGTATCTTAATTGAACCACATATTTTAGAAAGACCTAAGGTTAAATCATTAACCCAAATAACTCAGACTAGACCAATGTATGATGCACACATCCCTACATTGGAAAGACCTTTAAGCGCATCTAAACATATATTAGAAACTGAAGTTACAAATTCGTACTCATTCTCAGCAGAAAAAATTGGATATGAAACAACAATATCCGAATCGGTATTTAACCTATCAGCTGATAATATATTATATGAAGGTAATGCTATAGATTTAGAGAAGATGTTTATCATCACTTCTCAAAAAAGTGATATAGAAGAATTGGGTAATCCACAAATTAGAGATATGTACTCACCATCAACATACAAATATACAATACCTGTTTACAGCTTAGGTTCTGATGTTGGGTATGGTTTAAATTGGAATACTGGTTCTAATGGTAGTTGGAACTACAACCCATTAGCAACGACTATTGTAAATAGTAAACCATCTCAATACGCACAACGTAGAAAGTTATTCTTTAGTACGGAATTATCAGCATCAATGAATCTTCCAAATTCATCATCATTAGTACCATCTGAAACATCAACTGATGAGTTACCATTAGCAGTTGAGAATTTAAGATTCTTAGGATGTAAGATGACATCTGATTCACTAACAACAAATTCACCTGATACTCCAGATGGAAAACCTGTAATAGAAATATTTAAAGCAGACCCTAATGTGTTAATAAACACATCACAAACATCAGAAGAAGGAAACTTAGATGTTATATCTGGAACTGGGTTGGGTACATTAGATATTGATGATTTAATAATCAGCGATGATTTATATTGGAAACGATTGCAAGAGTACAGACGAGAACTTAGAGAGTTTAGACGTAAGATTGAAAAAATGATTGATATTGAAGATGCAAGGGCAGATGAATTTGATGCTAGGTACAAAAAGGAATTATTACTTCGTGAAGCAGAATTATTCAGAAGAAAAGAATTTGATATAAAAAATGGGTCACCCTTTCAATAGGAGATAAGATATGGCAAGAAGAATAAACATAAAAAATACAGGCAGTCGATTAAACAAATTAATCGAAGATAGAATGGCTGAGCGTATATCTAGACCATTAATTAAAAATCCAAAACGAAAGCTTAGTGAGCCCACTAAAATTAATAAGATTTTAAAAGAACCTGAATTATTAGTAAAAACAGGTAAACCTTTAAAGGATAATATTTTAATCACTAAAGATGATAAAAAAAGTGAAAAGGATTTAATTAATTTAGTAAAACCATTACCAATTACAGAAGGACCGGCTAAGGATATTATAGATTCTATATTAAATCCTAAAGAGAAGGAAATAATATCAGACCCTGTATTGGATGTCGCAGAATATAACGAAGAAGATGCACGTAGAATTTATATTGAAGAAATTGAGCGTAGAAAAATTGAAGATGAAAGATTCCAAAAGATTGAAGAAGCTTTTAAAGATGAAATCACTAGAAGAGAAATGTTCAGAGAAGAATTGAAACAAATGAAAATTGATTTCGAAATTTATCTTAAAGAGAAATATCCTGATATTGTTGGTGAAAAAAACATCAAAGATGGTGATGTTGAAAAAGCAAAAGCAGAGGCTAAACGTAAAGCTGAAGAGATACGACTTAAAAAACAAAAGTTAAAAGAAAGTATGATTAGGCGTGTTGAGGAAGAGAAGATACGAAAGCAAAAAGAAATTAAATTAGTTACAAACACTAAAACAGAAGTAAATGTTTCAACTTTTTTAGAAGAAGAGATAATTATAGAACAACAGGAGAAGAAACAACGGAATCCTGAGTTAGATGGTTTGAACAAAGTTGAGAGAACTATTAAAGAAATGAAAGAAATGGAAATACGTTTGGGTAGACCAATAATTCCACATAGAGATATTGTTGAAAGTGATGAATCTGATTTTGATTCACAATCAGCAACTAAAGAAACTGATATACTCATTAAACCATCTCAAAAATCACCATTCGAAAACTATGATGAAAAAAGAGAGATTTTAGAAGTATTAAGGAAATCTATGAGTGATGGAAATAGTGAAGAAGATTTATGCGTGAAGTATGATAAAGAGGATAGAAACAAACGATACTAATCAAAAATATTAAAAGTTAGTGTAAAAACTTTTTTTTTAATATTTATATAAGAAAACAAATTGTAAAAGGGTAAATTTATGGGATATTTAGATAATTCATCAATAACAGTAGACGCTATTCTAACTAAGAAAGGTCGCGAGTTATTAGCAAAAGGTAGGGATTTCTTTGTAATCAGTCAATTCGCATTGGCAGATGATGAAGTTGATTACGAACTATGGAATCCAGCACATCCGCTAGGTTCAGACTATTATGGAATCATAATTGAAAACATGCCAATCGTAGAGGCAGTAACAGATGAGAATTACTCATTAAGATATAAGTTGTTAACACTTCCAAAAAACACAATTAGAATCCCAATTATTAATTCTAACCCAAGCTCAATTAGTTTAGAAGAAGGTGGTCAAACACAAACCGTAACATTAACTACTAAAAATGGTGGTAATGATACATTAGGTTATACGGTAACGTTATTGAATTCAGATGCAGCATCTATAATTGGTGATGGTAGTGGTATAGCAAACAACACAGATACTGTTGGTGCTAACGAAGATAGAAGAAGTATGACTATTAGCACAAATTCAACATTTACAATTAACACTAAAGTATTAGCAGATAACACAGATATTTCAACAAAAATATTTGTTATTGGAAATGAAACGGGTGGTAGAACAGAAATTGATTTAACTGTAACTAACAATCCTGATATTTCAGTAGGTAATACATTGGATTCAACATTATAAAGAAATAGGGAAAAGATATGGCAATTTTACCAGCAGGTTCGTTTAATACATCAAAAAGAGTTTACACAGCACTAAAAGTAGGTGATGTAGTAGAAGGTGGTGTAGAAAAAGTGACTAGAGGGTTGTGGAGTGGTAACGTAGGTACGTTAACATCATTCCATACATCATCAGCACAATCAGATATTCAGAAACAATATTACTATGAGATTTTCGATGGAATTTCAACAGGAGTTACTTCTGAATCACAATTTTCAGTAACATACGGACACAACCAAGGTAGTGGTTCATTAGGACAGAATGAAGATTCTCCATCTAATGCTATCTATTCTCAATACGCACAAATCCTACTTCCTGATAATCAGAGAATATTTAAGTTTAACAATACATCAACTCAACATATTTACGCAATCAATCTTAATAGAGCTAGATTGAAAGATAGACTTGATCCTGGTAACTTTGAACTTCACTTATCTAAACTAACAGGAGCATCAACTCCAGCAGTACATGGTGATAACGATGTAATTTCATTAATTGATAATAGTGGTGATACTCAACAAGCAGCTACACAAATTGGTAGAGTGTATAGTTTAGTTTCAGGTTCAATCTTAGATGGAGTACATCCAGTTGCAGATAACGTAAAAGAATATGGTTCTGTATATCCTGAGCAGGGTGTTATTATACTGAATGCTGATAAGTTAGATTTAGCAGGCCTGAATTTTGGAACTGTTACAACTTCAAATACAAATGGTGATAATGCATTTAGATTATTCACATCTATTAGTGGGGCAGCTGCAATTAACGCAAATCACGGATTTGCGGCAAGAAATGAGGAAAGAGTACAATCAACATTCTATTTTGTAAGAGCTAAGAATGGTGAGTATAACTTTTCAAATAACCCATCATATACTACTGGTTCAAATGGGGCATTTAAACAAACCACATTTGCAAACAATCCTAAATCGTATATTACGACTGTTGGATTATACAATAGTACGCAGGAACTATTAGCAGTGGCTAAGTTATCTAAACCAATTTTAAAATCATTTTCAAATGAAGTATTGGTGAAAGTTAAGTTAGACTTTTAAATAATATTTTAAGAACGATAATGAAACCGCATGGCAACAGCTTACAAACCAATCAATGGGGGTGGCATACAATTAAGACCATTCAATACTCACAAACGTTGGGTAGTTACTGATATTAATCATCGAAGTGATTCAAGATTAATTTCGGTAATAAAAGGTATATCCCCAAACTTTGGTGAAAAGATTAATGTTTCGGAATCAATATCAATACCAGCTTATAGAGAAACAGACCAATTAGATAACGAAGCTTCTAATACTACATCGTTTCTTAAATCCAAACATCAGAAGGTTGTTTGGTCGGGTCTTAATCAAATGTTTTTTAAACACAGACCTAGAGTTGAAAGAGACTTATACGCATCAGCATCCATATTCTCAATACCACAAAATAGATTAGGTGATGGTATTAAATTTGGAAGTGTACACATCGTTGATACTTCTATGACTTCATCGGATTGTGAATCCGCAATCATAAAGGATAGAAAAGCTGATGAATATCACGGACACTTATACGATACTGGATTAGATACTAGCTCATATGTCCCATTTGGTAACTTAGTTGGTTATTGGGGATTTAATGATGAGGTAGTTCCAAGATACGCTAAAACCGATTATACAATAGAAGATAGAAGTGGATACTTAAATAATGGTGTTGGTAGGGAATTAAACTACATTCCCGGTATAAAGACAACTGGTGATTCGATATTACCATCGGGAACTATGGTTGATTTTGATGGAAATAACTCATATATCAGAATAGACCATAAACCTCAATACGACTTTTTCGAAACAACAGATTACTCAATATCAGTTTGGGCTCAATTACCATCTACACAATCCGAAACATCCTCAACAACAAATACATTGGTATCTAAGAGGGGAACTTTTAAAGATTATGGGCAGGATGAAAAGTTAAAACACGTTCTAAGAAGAAGAAATATACCAACACCTCAGTACCCATTTAACATAGAAGTATTGAACCAAACGGCAGCAATGGCTGATAGGGGTAAGGTTAATATATCTCTATCAAATGGAATTACTACGGTAGAGGCATTATCAACAACTGCGATAAATGATACGGAAGCGCACCATATTTGTTTCAATAAGGTTGGTAAAACTTTAGAATTATGGATAGATGGTGTTAAAGAAAATACTGATGAATTACCTACAAGTGGTAGTAACGAAGTTATAACATTACGTGGCATATCAAACGAAAATGATATTGTTTTGGGTAGTAGAACTCTAACTGATGGTTTTGCAGAAGATGTAGTATCATCACATACTACATTAAGTGGTTCATTAGATGAGTTCCGTATTTACAATAAAGCATTATCGACTGATGAAATAAAATCGTTAGCTAACAATGATTACATAACAGGTTCAGCATATCAAACAGATATTGTTGGTGAAGTATTTTACAATCATGGGATAATGGTAGTATCAGACCCAAGACCAAAATATAGATATATATGGACTGGTCAGAGTGGAATTTGGAATTATGGTGATGAGGTTGTTAATGAAAACGATGATGTACCTAATTCTTCAGAATATGGTTGGTTAACAAAATACAAATCATCTAAAACCTTACATGAGTTAAATATATTATGTGAAGTTGGTTCAAATGAATTTAATGTATCACAAAACCCTACATTAAAACTAAATAATAATACAAACAGTTCTATAATGAAGGGGTTCGTTACTGGTTCTGATTTTAAAAACTACTTTACAACAATTGGGTTATATAATCCAAATGGTGATTTAATAGCAATTGGTAAACTAGCATCAGCAATTCAAAACAGAGATGATGTTGATATCACAGTAAAGGTTAGATTAGATTTAGATGGGGCATTTGGAGCACCCGGTACTGGTTCTTTAATGAGTGGTAGAACTGCCACAGTTACTGAAGTGAAGGATAAGCAAGGTAATAGTAAATTTGTTTGGGGTAAGTTAGATAGGCCTGATATATTAATACAAGGTGATTATCAACCATCTACTATAGATACTGTAAATACATTTGATACAAAAAGTAATGAGGGTACAAATAATACCTACACTAGATAATATAAAATAGTTATGAATAAAAAAGGTAATTGGTCTCACATCCAAAAGATGAAAGGCCACAAAAGTGGGTTAGAATCTCGTATAGATGAGCAACTTAAATCACAAGGTATTGATGGTGAGTATGAAGAACACGAAGTATCATATACAATACCAGCAACTAATCATACTTACAAACCCGATTTTAGATTACCTAACAATATCTTCATAGAATCAAAAGGGTGGTTCTTACCTGAAGATAGAAAAAAACACTTACTTATAAAAGAACAGAATCCTGATATGGATTTAAGGTTCGTACTACAATCCCCTAATGGGAAAATATACAAAGGTTCTAAAACCACCTATGCACAATGGTGTGATAAGAACGGATTCAAATGGGCTAAAAAAGAAATCCCACAAGAATGGATAGATGAAAAAGAAAAAGTAAATTTCTTTGGTTAATTCAAATATTTTTTGTATATTTAAAACAATATGGAAGAAAAGCTACTATCTTTATTAGAATCAGTCTTGGGTAAAGCTAAGAAAACATCAGGCGACAACTATGCGTTTTGGTCTCCGTTTGTGAATCATCATAAACCTAAATTGGAGATAAACATAAAGTTAAATTCAAATGCTGATAACCCTTGGCATTGTTGGATATCCGATGAGAAAGGTAAATCAATCCGTTCTCTTTTCAGAAAACTTAAAGTATCTAAAGAGGTATGGGATGAACACAATTCTATATTCAAAAGAAAATACAGATACAGAACAGATTCAACTACCGAAGAATCCAAAGTAGTTCAATTACCAAAAGAATATATACCATTATGGAAACCTTCTACATCCGTTATAAGGAAGCATGCGTTATCTTATTTGACTAGAAGGGGTGTAACCCCAGCAGAGGTGTTAAAGTACCAAATAGGGTACTGTGAGGAAGGAATATACAAACATAAAATTATAGTACCATCTTACAATGAAAATGGTATGTTAAATTATTTTGTAGGAAGAAGTTTTTATGATACAGCATTTAAACATAAGAATCCAGATGTATCTAAAGATGTGGTGGGATTTGAGATGTTTGTTAATTGGGATTTACCAATTGTAATATGTGAAGGAGTATTTGATGCAATAGCAGTTAGAATGAATAGTATCCCATTGTTTGGTAAATCACCACAATCGGAACTACAAAAGAAAATAATTAGTAAGGGTGTTAAAAGTGTATATCTAGCATTAGATTCAGACGCTTTTAAGAACTCACTCCGATTCGCAGAATCCCTTATGAATAATGGAGTGGGTGTTCACATCGTTGAACTAAAAGATTCAGACCCATCAGATATGGGTTTTAAAACTATTAATGAAAAAATAAAAAATACTGAATTACTTTCACTAAGAAAGTTAATGGAGTATAAGTTATTAGGTGTATGAGAAAATCAAAAAGAATTAAGTATGATGGTACAATCAAAAAGATTTACCACATAGCTGATGTACATATCAGAAATTTAAAAAGACATAAAGAGTATAGAGAAGTATTCGAAAACCTTTATGAGTACATAAAAACCACCAAAACTGATGATAGTGTTATCGTTCTTTGTGGGGATATTGTTCACGCAAAAACGGATATGACTCCTGAAGTTATAGAGATGACACAAACATTTCTAAAGAACTTATCAGATATGTTACCAACTATTCTGATACCAGGTAATCACGATGCTAACCTAAACAATCCATCTAGATTGGATGCGTTATCACCAATCGTAAATGCACTAAATCATTCAAATCTTCATTATATGAAGGATGATGGGGTTTGGAAAATGGGTGGAATTTCCTTTTCACACTCATCGGTTTTTGGAGAATCAAAAGAGATAATACCATCTGAAGAGGTACATGGTGATTATAAGATTGCACTATATCATGCTCCTGTTGATAAGGTAAAAACAGAATACGGATTCCAATTAGAGAATAAAAACGTAAAGGTAGATTCATTCGATGGTTACGATTTAGTTCTATTGGGAGATATTCACGTACCAAATCAATCACTAAATGATGAGGGTACAATTAAATATTGTGGTTCTACGATTATGCAGAATCATGCTGAGGCCAAATACCCTGAGCATGGGATATTAGTTTGGGATGTTGATACAAAAGAATCAGAGTTCGTTCCAATTCATAACGATTATGGATATGTAACTATAGATGTAGAAGATGGTAAGGTGATTGGTACTCCAACAATTCCTAACAAACCTCGTATGAGAATTAGAGTTAAGGATACATCACAATCACAACTAAAGAAAATCATATCAGAAGTTAAGGTTGGTAGAAAAGTGCAAGAACTAACAATTCAAAAGGTATTATCTGATACAAAGGATTCTAATGGTAGTTCTGATATTACATTACAAAACGTTAGAGATATTGGATTCCAAAATCAAATGTTAGAATCATTCCTATCAGATAAGTATGTTATTGATACTGAGCAAATGGAAGTTATACGAAACATTAACCAAGATATAAACAACAAATTGGGTAGTGTAAAGGGAATGAAGAATATTATATGGAAACCAAAAACATTTGAGTTTTCTAATATGTTTTCATATGGTACAAACAATGTAGTTGATTTCTCACAAATGAAAGGTGCTTACGGAATCTTTGCTCCAAACGCTAGTGGTAAATCATCACTATGGGATGCTCTATCGTTTTGTTTATTTGATAGATGTTCTCGTACAACTAAAGCATTGGATGTATTAAACTATTCTAAATCAAAATTTGATTGTAAGTTCAACTTTGAGATAAATGGGGTAGATTACTTCATAGAACGAATTGGTAAGAAATCTCCTAAAAGGGGAACTGTAAAGGTTGATGTAAACTTTTATTGTATTGTAGATGGGGTAGAACATTCATTAAATGGTGAAGAACGTAGAGATACAAACTCTATAATTAGACAGTACGTTGGTTCGTATGATGATTTCATTCTTACGGCAATGTCTAACCAATCTAATAGTGGTGGGTTCATTGAAAAATCACAAAGAGAAAAGAAAGAACTACTTGCCCAATTCTTAGATATGAATGTATTTGAAGAATTGTATCAGATAGCTAATGATGAGATTAGAGAGTTAAGTGCTTTACTAAAAGATTATAAGAATCAAAACTTTACTGATAAGTTGGTAGAGGCAAAGGAAGATTTACAAAAGAATGAAAAGGTATTAATCAAACAAAAAAATGAATTATCTAAATTTAAAGATACTCAAAGTGTTTTAAGAGAACGAAAGGATAGTTTAGTATCTGATTTAAAAACTGTAGATGATACAATAATAGATATTGATTCGCTAAAGGAACTTAAAGATAAACTTAAAAAACAAATTACAGATAAATCTAATGAGTGTGCTGGTTATGTTAATAATTTAGAATCATTGAAAGATACTTTAGAAAAATCTGAATCGAATTATTCAACATATGATTTACCTAAACTACAAGAAAGCCATTTAAAATACTTAGGGTATGTTCATAGGTTAGAAGAGATAACATCATCGTTAGATAGTTTAAATACTGATATTGAACATAAACAAGAACATTTAGATGGTATTGGTTCTTTATCATTCGATAATGATTGTGAGCATTGTGTAAAGAATCAAAACACCCCATTTGCTAAACAATCAAAAACATTATCAGATGATATAATTAAACTAACTTCCAAATCAAAACAATTATCTGAAGAAATAGTTGATTTGAAATCTGATATGTATAAGTTTGATGTTAAAGATGTACTACTAACTGTTAAGGATTTAAAAGATGAATGTGATACTTTAAAAAATCAAATAGAAAAGTTAGAACTAACTAACAAATCTTGCAACCTAGAATTATCAGAGCTAAAAAGTAAATTAGTTTCAACTGAAGATAATATAAATAAATCCTTTGAACAAGAAGCATCGGTAAAGTATAACATAAAGATACAACAAAATATTGATATAACAAAGGAATCTTTATATAATTTAGAAACTGATATGTCAAACTTACATGATGATATTACCAATGTGGTTGGTGATATTAGAATCTCAGAGAATGTGATTCAAACTGTAAATGATTCTATTGATAAGTTAGAATCAATGGAACAAAAGTATGAAGGATATGAATATTACTTACAATGTGTTAGAAGAGATGGGATACCATATCAATTAATCTCGGAAATACTTCCTAAATTAGAAGTAGAAATAAATAACATATTACAACCAATTGTGGATTTTCAAGTAATTTTAAATACAGATGGTAAAAACATAAATTCATATATAGCGTATGGAACTGACGAGTTTTGGCCACTAGAGTTGACTAGTGGAATGGAGAAGTTTATTTCATCTGTAGCAATAAGAACTGCGTTAGTAAATGTATCAAATCTACCACGTCCAAACTTCATAGCAATTGATGAAGGATTTGGTTCGTTGGATACTGATAACTTTAATTCTTTATATTTATTATTTGATTACTTAAAAAACGAATTTGATTTTATAGTTACAATATCACATATAGATAAAACTAGGGATATGGTTGACCAAATAATAGATATTACAAAATTAGGTGGATTTTCATCAATTAGATATTTATAGTTATAAGTTAGAATTTTCATACTTATATATAAAGTAGAAATAGTAGGAGAATGAATGTCCTTAGAATATAAATTTTCGGAAAGAGAAAACTTAAAAGATATACAAACGTTCATCGTTGATACTACTCAACGTTCAACTAAGTACTTCAGAGTTTCAGATGTTCCACAGGTTTTACAAAAAGGTAAAAACTTATTAAGAATTACCGCGCATCCAACCAACTTGGTAGATGGCACACAGATATATGTCGATGTTAGAGATTCTAATGGAGAACCCATCTATTTTGAAATTCCTGATTATTTAGAGAATGATAAAAGTAGAGTAATATCTATATGGATTTATAACGATAAGGGTATTGATAACACTCCAAATGGTGAGGCTACTATTACTCTATTAGGTATTGCTAACGTTGATTTAAACGGAAATCCACTACCACCTAATCAGAGAGGTAAGATAAACGTTAAATGGCAAACTACATTAAATGTAGATAGAGATAGAAATAATTCTTCAGAAATTATATTCAATACTGATAATGTTCCAAACGTTGTAGTTTCTCAAAGTGTAGAATTATATGAAAACCAAGCCCAAACTGAAAACACACTAACAGAAACAATTCAGACTGGTAAGGCTAGATACATATTTAGCGGCACATCACCTATAATCCAAATTACAGATTCTAGCATACTTAATTCTGAAATGATTAATGGTGATATAATTCTAAGCGAATTTACAAAACCAGCAGTACCCATAACCAATATAGAAGGAGCACAAAGTTCTACATTCTTTAGTTCATCAATTGGTTCAATATTAAATGATACTACACTAAAGCCGTTAACAAACTTTACTACATCATTTGATAATAGAGAAGATTTAACACATACATATGAATCCATATCTGAAGCAAACTACAAAATACAATATATTCAGAGTGGCTCTAATGTAACAACACAAAACAAAAGAAATTTTGTAAACTTAGAATTTAATAACATAGACCCTATAACTGGGGTTGTGGACAAAATAAAAATATTAGCAAAATCACAAGGATTATCGGGTGATTTTGAATTTTTAAATGAAGTACAAATTCCTTATAGTTCATCAGTTGATATAAAAGTACCAATTCCATCTAAAAACTTAAATGACCCTAAGATATTAAAGTTACTATACTTAAACGCTGAGGGTAGTATATCAAGAACAGAAACGATATCAGAGCCATTTGTATTTGATGGTGAGCAAGTTTACATTGGTGGAGATGATAACTTAATTAGTGGTTCTATTTTTATATCTAATACAGTGGGAACTGGTATTGAGATTGGTGGGGCTAGTAGTGGATTTATGCGTTCCGTTGGATATAGAGGTATCACCTCAGCATCACTAGGAAAAGCACCAGGTGGATTCGTAATCTATAGTGGTTCGGGTAATCTTGTATTTGGTGAAGACCAGCTATTAGGTGTTGGTATGCAGTTCGTTGGAGATAACGATGATAGACACCTTGTATTCTCAACAGCAAATGGTGGTATTTTAGATGTTAAAACTGATAAGTTCTTTATTGGTAATCTAACCGAACAATACATAAGTGGTTCGGATGGTAATATTGAAATTAGTTCATCTATATTTCACTTAGACCCTAAAGCAAATGGTGGAGATGGTAGTTTAATAATTGGAGCTAACGCAACAATCCTATCAGACTTAACTGTAGAAAACATAAGAACCCCAGCCCAAATAGATGGGATAGCTTCTACTGAAGCAAACGCATCATCATCTATCAAAGCAGATGGTTTCGCAAGATTCGTATCAGCATCGATTGGTGGTTGGGGTATTACCACATCATCTATTGAAGGTGGTAACCTTATAATGAAACCCGAAGGTATCTTACAAACTAGAGATTTCGCAAGTGGATTAAAAGGATGGAAGATTTCATCCGAAGGAAACGGAACTGCAGAATTTGAAAATGTTAGAATTAGAGGTACGTTAAGAACAACTACTTTTGAGAAAGAATCAGTAAACGCAGTTGGTGGACAATTGTGGGTAGCTAACTCAACAACAATTACAGGTTCAGTTACAGATACTGAAACCACAATGTCTGTAAAGAATGCTAGTGGATTTTCCGCAGGTGAAATACTCCTTATAAAGAAAGTAGATAATACCGGGTTCCAAACTGAATATGTTTTATTAAATTCAGCATCATTAGATAGTGATGGTTCGAATGAAGATGAAACATATGGTAGAATAATGGTACAACGAGCGTATGGTAGTGGTACACAAGGAGACTTTGTTGGAGACTTAGCATCATCAGCTCAGGCATACGAAGATGGACAGGTTATTGTTTCGACTGGTAAGTTAAATACTGGTTACATCAAAATGAACGCAAATCCAAATGATGTTAATACACCATATATGGATATTGTTGAAAGAACAGGTAGCGGGTTGTATGATGTAGCACTAAAAGTAAGATTAGGTGATTTAAGTGGATTGGCAAATTCTGATTATGTATTTGGTGATTCAACTCCAGGTTTCGGTTTAGCAACGGATAATGTATTTCTACAAGGTGGTATAATAGCAAAAACAGGTTCCATTGGTGGAATCAAAATGGATGATGGTAAATTATTTACTGGAAATGGTGTATATGGTAATGCCAATACTGGATTCTATGTAGATTCAGGTTCTAAGTTCGCATTAGGTAGTAAGTTACTTTGGAATCCATCTACAGAAACTTTAACTATTAGAGGTTCTTTACAATTTGCAGATGGAACGGATGTAGAGGGGGCTGTAGATGCCGCATCAAATAGTTCTGTTGCAAGGACAGTAGAATTATCAGCTGATAAATATGTAGTAACATTTGATGAGTTTGGAAACGAAGCACCATCTAATCAAACGATAACACTAACCGCAACACCACAAAACTTTACAGGTGATGTGTATTATGAATTTTATAAAGATGCTTCCATTCAAGGAAGTAGAAGTACAACAAACACATTCACTGTTGATACTGCATTGGAGAAACCAACTTCATCTACTCCTAAAACATATGAAGTAAGAGCATTTACAGGTTCTTCTGGTGGAACAGCCGCATCAACTGATAGTTTAACATTATTTGGATTACAACCTGGTTCGGATGGTGTTGCTGGTGTAGATGCAGTAACGGCATTTTTAACAAATGAAGCTCATACATTTGCAGCTGCTAATAACGGAGATATTGTATCATTCAATGGTGCGTTTACCGATATGGAAGTATTTGAAGGTGTAACAAACACAACTTCAGATTACACCATTACTAAATCAGATGGAACTGGGGTTACATCAACTCTAAGCACAAATAGAGTTACTATATCGGCTATGAGCCACGATAGTGGTTCTGTTGATATAACTGCTACAAGCGGAAGTACAACATTAACTAAAACTATGAGTTTAGTTAAATCTAAGGAAGGAGCACAAGGGCTTGCTGGTGCAAATGCTAAAACTTTAAGTGTAACGGCAGATTCACAAATATTTACATTCTCATCCGCATCTAATACAACGGTGCCTGATGATAATACGATTGAATTCTTTTTCTCTCAGCAAAATTTAAGTGGGACTATTGGTGATACTGATATTGTTGTTACTGATGTAGCTGGGAACGTTATCACAAGTAATCCTACTTTATCACCGTCATCATTAAGTGGTGGAACTGGTGTTGTAAGTGGTAGTTATGTATTCGCAACAAACTTAGCAAATGATTCAGGTAAATTTCCATGTACTGTAACTGTAACAAAGGATGGTTTAACAGATTCATTTAAAGTATTCGCAATAAGTGGTGGTACTGATGGTGTATCTTCATTACAATATTTATTAAGTAACGAAGCACATATAGTTCCAGCATCATCTGCTGGTGTTGTATCTTCTTATTCAAATAGTAATACTGAAATCCATGTTTATGAAGGCACTACGGCGTTATCTTATGATGGAGTAGGAACTTCTAATGGTACTTGGAAAGTTAATACACCACTTGTATCACCATCAGGAAAAATAACAGTTGGAACACTTGTTGACCAAGGTGATTATTTATTAGTTAAGAACCATTCGGCTATGGATAATAGTACCGATTCAGTAACTATTTCATATCCAATTGTTGGTAAAACTACAGATGGTACTTCGTTTAGTTTTACTAAAACTCAAACTATAACAAAATCTAAAGAAGGTATTTCTGGAGCATCAGCATCTTTAATATCATTAACTAGTGATTCACAAGTATTCACATTTGCATCATCATCTGTAACAACACCCGATGATAACACAATTGAATTATTCATTAATCAACAAAATCTAAGTGGTACTATTACAGCAAGTGATATTACGATTTTAGACCAGCAATCCAATAGCCATACTGTACCTACATTCGCACCATCTTCACTAACGGATGGAACTGGTGTTGTAAGTGGTAGTTTAGTTTTTGGAACTAATACACCAACTAATAAATTAAAATTCCCAATCACAATTAGTGTAACAAAAGATGGTGTAACTGATTCAACAAAAATATTTACATTAGATGGTGGTTCTGATGGCTCTGATGGTACTGCTGGAGCAGATGCATATACTGTATTCTTAACAAACGAATCTCATACATTCCCTGCCGCAGCGGATGGTACTGTAGATAGTAGTAATTTAGCAGCAGGTGCAACTGATGTTGTAGTATTCAAAGGAACTACTCAGTTAACAAATGATAATAATTCACCATATGATACTAACACTTATAGAGCAACAGCTGCTGTGAGTGGTATTACAATGGGTTCTACTAAAACGAATAATCAAAGAAGATTCACTCCAACCGCAGTAACTAGTGATACTGGAACGGCAACGATTACAATTACTGATAATACAACTGGAACTGTATTTACAAAAACATATACATTTAGTAAATCTAAAGAAGGAGCGCAGGGTAATGCTGGAGCAGACAATCAAGACTTCTCATTCTTAGATGCTGGAATTAGTTCAGTTACTGGATATCTTGAGGCTGGTCTTAGATTTAATAGTGATGTGGTTGGGTTTCATAAAGAAATTGCTCAAGGAGCTACGGCAACACTATCTGATTTCACATCATTCTTAGATAGTAGTGGTAATTTCTACTTAGGTGGAAATAGTGGTGGAATGAGTGGAAGTGCCGCGACTAGTGGTTACTTAGCTTGGAACAATACAAATAGGTCTTTATTAATTAGTGGTTCGAATGCAACTATAGAAGTAGATAAGTTTTTATTAGGAAGTGGAACTTCACAATATATTAGTGGTTCGAATGGAAACGTAGAAATCGCAGGTGATGTAACCTTTAGAGGTAGACCTGATAACGGGGATGGTAATGTAGTATTCTTTGATGATTTCTCACAATATGCTGGAGCAGGTGCAGTAGATGGTGGTGATTATCCAAAAAATGATGGAACTGGGGATGCATGGTGGTTTGCTAAAAAACCTGAAGTAGCATTAGTATCAGATTCAGATTGTATTTCAGGTCAAGCTCTCCAAGTAGGAAACAATGCATTAGATGATGAAGCAAATTTCTTCTCAAATCAATTAATACCATTTAATGAATCATCATTATATGAGATAGAAGTTAGAATTAAAAGAACAGGTGGTACTTCTAATACAAAAGCATATGTTGGTATAAGTGGGATGAAGCCAGATGGTACAACTAAAGTTGGTTACAATGGGACCGATAATACTACAGGTCATTATGTTACTTTACAATCACATAATTTAGGTGATGGTAATGGTACTGGGAATTTCCAAATATTTAAAGGTTATTTAAAAGGAACTGGAACAGACCATCACCTTCACAATAGTAAAACAGACCCAGCCAACGCTAGAGTTGAAATACTCAATGGGTATATACGAGCATATTTCTTATTAAACTACGACAACCAACCTGGTAGAGTGCTTGTTGATTATATAAAAATAAAAGAATTTGCGTCGGGTGGTACGAGTAGAATTAGTGGTGATTCAATTACAACAGGTGTTTTAAAATCAAATAACTTATCAGGCACCGTTGGTTCTCAATTCAAATTAGATGATGGAACATTTAAACTAGGTGGTACAACATCTCCTAAGTTAGAATGGGATGGTTCAACGTTATCAGTTACGGGAAATATAACTGTATCCAATCCAGGTGATTTCGCAGACCCATCATTAGTAAACGATTTTCCTGATTCCTCAAATCTATACGTTCACTACCCACTACATGGTAAGGTAATAAGTAATAATGGTTATGATAGAATATTAGATTTTTCAGGTAATGAAAGACATGGAGATGATACTGTAGATGGTATTCAGGGAGGTGCAGTAGCTTTTCATAGTGGTGCAGCAGCAGGCCCACTACCTGGAGCAATTCAATTTGGCGGTTATGGCTCGAGAGTAGAGTTAAACACTCTTGCTCAAGGTTTAACCAATAATATGAATATCTCATTATCCTTTTGGATAAAGAAAACAGATACAACTCAAGGTGCAGTATTTGGAATACATGATGGCGGCCTAAATGATTTAGTTTTCTTTGTTGATGAAGGTGGTGTTGGTAATCGAGTTAAATTGATATGTGGGAACGACAACGGAACTATAAATACTGGAGTGGAATTCACAAATCAATGGCGACATGTTGGATTGGTCTGTGAAAATGGGCAAGTAGGAAAATTATATATAGATGGTGTATTCATCGGAAACTTCCCAACATCAACATGTAATACAGGAGACTTTTCAAATTCAGATGAAATGATATTTGGTGGAGAATTAGATGCACCTGGTGGTTCACCCACCGATGCTTACGTTGGTTACTTAGGAGAATTCAGAATATATAATTCTGTATTAACAGCTGCTAATATGCAAGCATTATACAATCTTCCAACTGGTATTCCAAGCTCAACTAATATATCAGGTGACCAAATATCTACAGGAAAATTAAAATCATCAAATTGGTCAAGTACCGCAGGTTCAAACTTTGATTTAGATGGTGGTACATTTAAGTTAGGTGGTTCTTCAAATCCTAAATTAGAATTTGATGGAACTACATTATCCGTTAAAGGGCAGATTGTAGTTGAAGGTGGTTATAATTCATCAGCAGGTGAACTATTTGGAAACCCGACTGGAAAGTTATTAAAATCAGATGGTAGACCGGGAGGTTGGTCAGCCGCTTATAGTAATAACGCTGCTTCCACTATTAAATCTACAGATTTGGGTGATGGTAATGGTGCTATAGTAGAACTATCTAGTACAACCGATAATTCAATTGGTATGGCTTCCCATGCATTCCCTATCGAAGTTCAACAAAACTATAAAATCAATGTTGTTTTAAAAGCCGACCAAGCTGATTCTGATGGCCTTTATATAAGAATATACGAATACGATTCTGAACTTCCAGCTGGGAAAGATACTATATCTCATTCTTCTGATGGAGTTACCACTTCAGAATCTAATGTACAAGAAGATACCAGATTCAAATCCGTTACTTGGACTAATGATGCAGGGTCTGCAGTAACAACAGAAAGCGGGCCTATAACAACATCATATGTAAGTTATAATGCAACTTATACCCCAACAGCAACTGCTAAATATTTCTCTGT
>Ga0257114_1000981_pt1 | contig 21243 bp, 22 predicted proteins | sample SI112_10mmetaG_FD_190149 | JGI IMG/M metagenome (GOLD analysis project Ga0257114, IMG submission 190149) | Marine microbial communities from Saanich Inlet, British Columbia, Canada - SI112_10m | ecosystem: Environmental > Aquatic > Marine > Inlet | place: Canada: British Columbia | collected...
TATGATTAAAAATATTTTACTTTTAAATTATATCTTTAAGTAAAAGTTGCAAATTACTCAGAATTTTTTCAAAATTCTTGCGTCATTTGTGTTATATCTACTATTAAAGATAGGAATTGGTATAATACCAATTTTTATATGATAATTGGTATTATTTTAGTGTTTTGGAGAATTCTTTTACTAATTGGGATAATTTTAGCAAAATATCCTTTTTATTATTTAAATTATTAGTGATAATTTCAACAAGAGAAGAGCCAATAACAATTGCATCAATATCTAATTTTGTTACCTGACTAGCAATCTCGGTATTTTTGATACCAAAGCCAAGAGCAATTGGTAAATTACTATATTTTTTGATATTATCAATAAAAGGAATATTTTTTGAAATATCAGCTTCCTTAGTGCCAGTAATTCCTAAAATTGACACAAGATAAATAAAACCAGAAGAATTTCTGCAAATTTCTTTAATTCTAGCTTCAGAGCTATTTTGCCCAATTAGATTAATAATATCTAAATCATTATTTTTAGCAATTTTTCTGATATTAGTACTTTCTTCTAAAGGTAAATCAACAATTAATAAACCATCAATTCCAGCTTCCTTGCATTTTTTGGCGAATTTTTCCTCACCAAAATTATAAATTGGATTATAATAACCCATTAACATAATTGGTGTTATTTGATCATTTTGACGGAATTTTTTGACTAAATTAAATAATTTTTCTAAAGTGGCACCATTATGAACCGCTCTTTTACTTGCTTCTTCAATTATTGGGCCATCTCCAGCCGGATCTAAAAATGGCAAGCCAAGTTCAATAATGTCAGTGCCATTTTGAACCAAATTATGCATAATTTCTAAAGATAAATCATAATCAGGATCACCAGCAATAATAAAATTAATCAGAGCCTTTTTATTATTTTTTTGTAAATTTTGAAATTTATCCTTTATTCTCATTAAATATAATATAAAATGTTATAGGCTTTGGCCTCAACTTTAATCAATTTACAATCCTAGAAATAAATAGTAATAGATGCAAGAAAATAGAAATATATTAATATCAATCACATTATCAATTTTGGTTTTATTCATTTGGTCAGTCTTTTATGAACAACCAAGAATGGAAGAATATCAAAAAGATCAAATTGCTAAAAATGCAAAAGAGGCCAAATTTAAAAAAGCCGAAAATAACATTAAGGATCAAAAAATTGTCACAATTAAAAATAAAAATCAAATTTTTATAGATAGAAATGAAGTAATTTCAGATTCAAATCAACAAAGAATTAATATTAAAAGCGATAAATTAAAAGGATCAATCTCATTAAAAGGTGCCAGATTTGATGATTTAGAATTATTACAATATCAAGAAACAATCGATGAAAATAGTTCTAATGTTAAATTATTATCTCCTTTAAAAACTTTTAATCATTATTTTATCGATTTTGGTTTTTTAAGCTCCAATTCCAATCTTGAATTACCAAATTCCAAAAGCATTTGGCAGGCCGATTATGACTTATTAAGCAATGAAAAACCTGTTATTTTAAGCTGGAAAAATAAGGATAATATTCTATTTCAAATTAAAATCTCTCTTGATAATAATTATATGTTTGAAATAAAAAAATCTATTCAAAATAACTCTCAAAATAATATTACAATTGCTTCTTTTGGCCGCATTAATCGTCATTTAAAAGCCGATTCTATGAATAATTTTATTCTTCATGAAGGTCCAATTGCTGTTGCTAACAAATTACTAACTGAACTTCCTTATAATGATTTAAAAGATGATGGTGATTATGAATTTCAGGCTGATTCTGGATGGATTGGAATTACTGATAAATATTGGCTAACTTCCATGATTCCTGATAATAATTTATCCTTTAATGGTAGTTTTTCATATCAAAAATCTGGTAAAAAAGAAATTTATGATAGTCAATTTATTACTGATGAATTTGAAATTGCAGCTAATGAAACTATCAATATTAATCACCGTCTTTTTGCTGGTGCTAAAATTGTATCACTGCTTGATTCCTATGGTCAAGAATTTGCCATTGATTCATTTGATAAGGCGGTTGATTTTGGCTGGTATTATTTCCTAACCAAGCCTTTTTTCTTTATTTTAAGCATATTTAGCGATCTTCTAAAAAATTATGGTTTAGCAATTTTAGCCATGACCTTATTAGTAAAATTAGCCATGTTCCCCTTAGCCCATAAATCATTTACTGCCATTGGTCGGATGAAAAAATTTCAACCAAGAATTATGGAAATTAGGGAACAAAATAAAAATGATAAAGTAGAGATGAATCGCCAAATTATGGAGCTTTATAAAAGGGAGGGAGTAAATCCTGCTGCAGGATGCTTACCTATGTTAATTCAAATTCCAGTATTTTTCTCACTTTATAAGGTACTTTTTGTTACAATTGATATGAGGCATGCACCATTTTATGGCTGGATTAAAGATTTATCTGCTGGTGATCCGACTTCTATTTTTAATCTTTTTGGCTTATTACCTTTTGCAATTGAGAGCTCTTTCTTGCAAATTGGTATTTGGCCAATTTTGATGGGTTTAACAATGGTTTTACAACAAAAATTAAGCCCTGCACCAGCCGATCCAATGCAAGCTAAAATGATGAAATTTTTACCCTATATTTTAATATTGGTATTTGCAGCCTTCCCTGCTGGATTATTAATTTATTGGACTTTTAGTAATATTTTATCAATTGCTCAGCAATATTATATTACTCGTAAATTATCTTAAAGTTATTTTATTTGTGGCATTCACCCCGACCAAAGTAGCTCTGCTGCTTTGACTCCTTCTTGTAGGGAGTTATGCCATTTCCCATTTAAAAATGGACAATGTAGCAATTATTAATTTAATTTAGTAATTTTTTCCCAGCTAAATAGGCCTTTATTTTCATCATAATTCCTACCAAAATGGCCATAGCTAGCGGTTGATAAATAAATTGGACGATCTAATTGCAAAATATTTTTAATACCTCTTGGGGTTAAATCAAATTTTTCATTAATTAATTGCACTATTTCCTCTTCCGATATTTTAGAAGTCCCAAATGAATTAACATAAATTGAAATTGGCTCAGCAACTCCAATAGCATAAGATAATTGAATTAGACATTTTTTGGCTAAATTGGCAGCAACGATATTTTTGGCTAAAAATCTGGTAATATAAGCGCCAGAACGATCAACTTTAGTATAATCCTTACCAGAAAAAGCACCACCACCATGAGCAGCAGCACCACCATAGCTATCAACAATGATTTTTCTTCCTGTTAAACCAACATCACCTTCTGGACCACCAATGATAAATTTCCCTGTAGGATTAAATAAAAATTTGGTTTGATTAGTAATAAATTTTTCTGGAATAATCTCCAAAATAACTGGCTTAATTTGATTAATAATATCATCAATTTTTAAAGATTCCTGATGCTGGATAGAAAGTAAAATAGTATCAATATGATCAATCTCATTTTTATCATTATAAGATAAGGTAATTTGACTTTTAGCATCGGGACCAAAACCAGAAATTTCTCCTTCTTTTTGCGTTTGATAGATTTTTTGCAAAATTTGATGGGAATAAATCAAGCTAGCAGGCATTAATTCTGGCGTTTCAGAACAGGCATAACCAAACATAATACCCTGATCTCCAGCACCTTCGCTAACTCTCTCTCCTTTGTCAACACCTTGGGCAATATCATCTGATTGCTTATTTAGTAAAAATTCAATAGCAATTTTATCATAGGTAAATTTACCTGAAATATATCCAATTTCCTTAATTAAATTACGAATTCTTTTTTCAATCTCTTGATAATTGGGTTCAAAATTAGCCCTAATTTCACCAGCAATAACTATCTTAAAAGGTGTAACAAAAGATTCGGCCGCAACTCTTGCTGTTGGATCAGTTTCAAAAAAATAATCTAAAATTAAGTCAGAAATCTGGTCAGCAATTTTATCTGGATGACCGGCAGAAACAGATTCACTAGTGAATAAATACATTTGAAATTAAAATGATAATTTGTTAATTTCCTCTAAATGTTTTGGTGTCCCAATATGGAAAAAACGATTTTTTGAAGGCATACCACAAATTTTAATATTTTTATTATGGTAAAAATGATTCATAGCAAATTTGATTTCTTTTGGAGATTTAAAGAAGATTTTTGGATTAACAATTTGAATGCCAGTAAAAGCATATGGATTACGACCATCACGAATGATCCTGCCACCCTTTAACATATTAAAATCACCATTACCATCATATCCAAAATATTCTCTCTTATTAACTAAAGCAAGTAATATATCTGGCCTATCAATATGGAATTTTTCAATTAAATCTAATAAAAATTGCTCATTTTCTTGCCAATATAAATCACCATTAATTAATAATAAGGGTTGTTTTGGGTCAATTAAACCACATTTGATAGCATATTTTATACCTCCCCCTGTTTCAATCTTGTTAAATTCATCAGAAATTATCAAAGGATCCTTGTGATTATAAGCAAAATTCTTAATCTGTTTTTTAAGGTAAAAACTATTAATTATAACATTTTGTGCTTTTAAAAATCTTACCCTATCCAAAATATGATCTAACATTGTTTTATCGCCAATTTTTAATAATGGTTTGGGTGTTTTTTCGGTAAGGGGTCTCATCCTCGTTCCAGACCCTGCTGCAAAGATAAAAATCTGATTAATCATAATTAAATTTTGTTAATTCTATATAAATGTCTGCCGGCTTTAAAATCAGAAGATAAAAATAATTTGCAGCAATTAATTGCTTCTTCCTTATTAATAATTCTAGCTCCTAAACATAATATATTGGCATTATTATGATTTCTCGCCAATTCTGCCATTCTAACATCATTACATAATGCGGCGCGAATATTATTGAAGCGATTGGCTACGATAGAAACTCCAATACCAGTACCACAAATTAAAATACCAAAATCATATTTTTTAGAATCAAATAAAAATTCCTGACAAAGATCTTGGGCAATATCAGGATAATCAACCGAGGACTCATCTAAGCAGCCCAAATCATGAAAATTATACTCATTTTCTAATTTCTGAATTAAAAAAGATTTTAATTTAAAACCAGCATGATCTGAAGCAATCAATATATTCATTTTAATCTATTCAATTTTCTTTCCTCATCTCTTTTTTTAATCGATTCTCTCTTATCATATAATTTTTTACCCTTAACTAAAGCTATTTTAACCTTAGCATAGTTGCGATGATTTAAATATATTGTTAAAGGAATGATGGTAAGGGACTTTATTTTAACCTGTGTAAGTAATTTTGCAATTTGTTTTTTATGAAGCAATAATTCCCTATCTCGCACAGGATCATGATTAAATTGATTTGCACCTTCAAATTTGGCAATATTAGCATTTGTAAGATATAAACCATCTTTTTTATCACTAATATAAGCATCTCCAATACTTACCTTACCTGCCCTTAAAGATTTTATCTCACTACCTTTAAGGATAATTCCTGCTTCAAATTCTTGTAAAATTTCATAATTATATCTGGCCTTACGATTTTGCGCTAGGATTTTCATCATTAATATTATGTTTTTGACCGTAAAGATCAGTAATCTGGGTTATATTCTTTATTTTCTCTTCATTAAAATTATTTTCAACCTCATTTTTTATATCATCAAAACCAATATTTTGAGAAATTTGTGATAATTCTGCTTTTATATTATAAAAATAATCGCGAGATTTATAGAAAAATTCCAGAATCTTTTTAATTAATTCTGTTAGATCCTTAGGGTTAATAATTAGGATCAGGATAGTGCAGATAATTATGAATTCAAAGAATGATATGCCAAACATTTTAAAAAGTTATTTATAACCCCCACCGAGTCACTTCATTCCTCGACTCCCCCTAAGGGGGAGTTGGTTAAATGCAAATTCGGTACTATTCAACTCCCCCTTAGGGGGAGTCGAGGAATGAAGTGACTCGGTGGGGGTGTGGTACGGTCGAGAAGATTTGAACTTCCACGAGAATAAACATCTCACAGCGACCTCAACGCTGCGCGTCTACCAATTCCGCCACGACCGCTCAATATTGTAAAATCTATAAAACAGGATCAGTAAAATTACTCTGATAAGATTTTTTTCTAATTTTGCTATATTTTGGCTCCCTAATTATATATTCATAGCCATTAGAAGTAGCATATTTAATAGCTTCTGACTGATCATAAAATTTGATTTTTAACTGACTAAACATATTATCAGAAGAATTCCAACCTTGTAAAGAAGTATTGGCAGTTTTTTTAAGATTATTATCAGAAATAATCTTTAAAAACCAATATTTTCTTTTTTTAGAGCCAGATTGCATGGCATTTTTTGTATCTTGAAAAATTTCTACTTTCATTATCTTAGAATTAAATTCCATATTTATATTTAATAATATCAATGACACTCTTTAATTGTCCATCAAAATTATCATCGATAATGTTAATTTTATAGCCATAATTGGCTAATTTTTCTTTTAAAAGCCTAATATTATCCAAATTTTCTATTAAATCAAAAATTTCCTGATCTAATTTTTGACCAAGATCATTATCATAAAATCTTTGCCAATCAAATCTAAAGGATGGGTCTTTTTTTCGCCCTAAATAACCAAATTTTTCTTCCTCACAAAAATAGGCAACATCTAAATGACCAATAATATTTTGATTTTTAAGATTATATCTTTTTTTAATTTCCTGACATAATTGAATTCCAGATTTTATTTGCTCTTTTGTAAAATCTAAATTATCAGGATCGGGATTAAAAAACTCAATTCCAATAGAAGTTTTATTCAAACCATCAATGCCATTCCAATAGCTAATACCAACATGAAAAGCAATATCTTCTTCCCGAACCAATTGATGAATATCGCCATTAATATCAATAATATAATGAGCACTCACCTCATTAAATTGCAATAATTCAATTGCCTCTTGTAAATTTTCTGCCGCAATATTATGTAACACCAAAAAATCAATTTGACGCTGATCACATGGTAAAAAATGCTTGGTAAATAAGTTTTTCTCTATTATTTTCATAATAATAATTTAATTTCTATAAATAATGAGTAAAGAAATAATTCTTGATAATTTTAAAAATTCTCTAGCAATATTGATTGATGGCTATGAAAAATTTGAGAATAGCCAAAATGGTGAATTGAAACCACTGTTAGAAGATGGTTGTATTCAAAGATTTGAATATACTCTTGAAAGAGCGTGGAAAATCATGAAAAGATTTCTAAAAGTAAAATATGGCAAATCTAATGAAGAATTAACTATTGATAATATTTTTCGATTGATGGAGTCTTTTGATATGATAAATGATTGGGAAAAATGGCGTGACTATTACAGAAAAAGAAATGAATCAAGCCATGAATATGATATCATTAAATCAAGAGAAATAATTACAATGATTCCTGATTTTATTAAGGATTCAAAAATCTTACTAAAAAATTTAGAAAAAAGAATATGATTATTGGCTTAACAAATAATCAAGAGAAAATTATCCATAATATTCTAAAACCTTTTTTCAAAGAAAATCAATTTTTCTATTATGGATCAAGAGTGACCGGTAATTTTAAAAAATCATCTGATTTAGATATTTTAATAAAAGGAAAAAGAAATATTTTTAATATCATTGACGAGATATCAAATAAATTTGATCAAAGTGATTTACCTTTTATTGTTAATATTTGTGATAACAATAAAATAGATCAAAAATTTTACAAAATTATAAAAAAAGATTTAATAAAAATTAAATGAAAAGAGTTTTTTCTGGCATACAACCAACTGGCAATTTACATCTTGGCAATTATCTTGGTTCTGCCCATAATTGGCTGAAATTACAAAATGAACATGAATGTATTTTTGGCATTATGGATTTACATTCTATCACTATTAAGCAAGATCCCAAATTATTACAAGAAAATATCCAAAATTTGGCAATTAGCTATTTGGCATTTGGGATTGATCCTAAAAAAGCAATTATTTTTATTCAAAGTCAAATTTCGGCCCATGCCGAATTAGCTTGGATTTTAGGCACAATGGCACCAATGGGCTGGCTTTCCCGCATGACACAATATAAGGATAAAGTAGGAGATAAAAATAATAATCTTGGCCTATTTTCCTATCCTATTTTAATGGCGGCAGATATTTTACTTTACAAATCTGACCTGGTGCCAACTGGCAAGGATCAAAAACAACATCTGGAATTAACTCGTGATTTGGCAATTTCCTTTAATGAAAATTACAAAACAGATTTTTTGACCATTCCAGAGCCTCTAATTACTGGTAATTTTACCAAAATTATGTCTTTGCAAGATGGCACTAAAAAAATGAGCAAATCTGACCCAAGCGACTTGACCAGAATCAATATTAATGATGATCCAAAATTAATTGAAAAAAAGATCAAAAAGGCTAAAACAGATGCCATAATGGGAGTTTCCTATGATGAAAATCGCCCAGAAATTTACAATTTATTGAATATTTTTTCTTTTGCTAGCGGCCAAAAACCAGAAGAAATTGCCCAAAAATATGAAAATTGCGGTTTTGGTGATTTTAAAAAGGATTTGGCAGAAAATTTAATCACTAAATTGCAAATTATTCAAAATAACATTGCTAATCTTGAAAATAATCTTGATTATATTGATAATATTTTAATAGATGGGAAAAATAGAGCGGAAAAAATTGCAGAAAATAATCTTAGTAAGATTAAAGGGTTAATAGGGTTGTGATTTTATGGTGTTATCGAGATATACCTGTGCCACCAAACGATTGCAAACTCTGACTTTGTTGTAATTCGTTTATTTCCCGATTTATTCTATTTATATTGTCTTCAGGATTTGTTATTTCCTTCGCTTCAGTTTCACCTGCAATGTTTTTAACTGTTACATTTTTTGTTTCAACTTTATCATGAATATTAATTGTAATAGAGTTTAATATTTCTTTTACCTCATAATTAATACCAATAATTTGACCTTCTTGATTTATCAAAGATAATGTTGGTTTTTCACCACTAAAATCTATTTTTATTGATATATCTTTATCTTCCAATCGCTTATCCTTTATTATTAAATAACCCATATCATTATGTCTAACAATATTTACTTCTTTTTTTAAAATACCATTCACTACTTCTTTACCTTCTGCATAAATATAGCTATGGATATTTTTGACTTTAGTAATATCGGTTTCGTTAATATTACCCTTATAAAATACTTTTTTTTCACCTTCGTTTTTTATTATACCAATAGCCGGACTATTATCTTGTATCTTGACAAAAGGAAAATTACAATCAACCCGAACAGCAGTAGAAGCAGTAGGAGCAGGACGAGAAAAACAACTTTTAAGAGCAAAAGCAGTAGTAGTAGCAGCAGCACCAGCACCAAAAGCAGCACAAAGAAAAGGAGAAGAAACAGAGGTAGAAGGAGCAGCAGGAGCATGAGCATCAGCACCACCAGCAGGAGAAGGAGAAGGAGCAGCAGGAGCATGAGCATCAGCACCACCAGCAGGAGAAGGAGAAGGAGCAGCAGGAGCATGAGCAGCAGGAGCATGAGCAGGAGCAGCAGGAGAAGGAGCAGCAGGAGCATGAGCATCAGCAAGATTATCCTTAAGATGATTAATCTCGTCATCAGCATCCTTCTTAGCAACCTTAAAAAGATCAAGATGATCCTTAAATTCACTATATTTTTCTATATTCCAATATGTCTTCTCACCATCTTTATCTGTCTTAATTGAATCTAATAAAGCACAAAATGCTGCCTTAGCATCTTTTATGTCTTTATCTACAAAGGTGCCTTCATCACTACGAGTAATACTCTGAGTATGATGAGGGTTTCCTACATTGCTACGTATTTGATTATAATGATTACACAGTGGGTGTGTTCCATTATCTTCATGATGTTCAACTAATTTTTTTAGAATTGGTGTTTTATAAATTATTTCTAGTAAGTTTTTTGTACCCTCTATATCACCTCTGCATAAATCATTATCATGATTTTCGTAATCTTTATATAGTCCAGATTCACCATTATGTGACTTAAATAGAATATAAAGCCATTTTTCACAATCTTTAGGATTATGCAGTTTTTCTATGTTGCTTTTTAAATACTCCTTCAGGTGCGCATTTTGTATTGCGTCCATACCTTGGCTTCTAACCTGATCATATACATCATCAAGAGTAACAACAATACCACATTGTTCTGATCCACTTCCCCCTACCTCTGTAAGTCTTCTTATTATACCTGGATCTCCATCAGTGCCGTGATTAGGAGAGCGATCCTCAACCCCACCAGCAATGGAATCAGAAAAATGCGTAACCCAATCAGTAATGGCAGGAGCAAAATTCATAACCTCACCAGATGCAACAGTAGCAGCTTCACTTAAAAATACTTCCTTTGCCGTAACACCTTCTCCTTTAAGCCTTTTGCTTGTAACCAAAGCTGCTAGATTAGCTGTCGCTGCTTCAGAAAATTGTGTCGCTAAATCTAAACTACCCCCTGCCAAACTACCTCCTGCCCAATGCACAACATTCTCAATAGAGGATGAAATATAGCTAGAAATTGGTTCTATTCCCAAAACCTCATGAGCAGCACCAGAAACAGCAGCATAAGCTAAAGCAGCTCCTTTTGTAAGAGCTGTTAATTTTGAATAAGCATAATAATTTGAATGCTCAATTAATTGTTTTAATTGATCTGTGGTTAGTTGTTTTTCTTCGTTTACGTTTAATAATTTTAGATTTTTTAATTCTTCTTTACCTTGTTCAGTTTGATAATGTTTATTATTTTCTAATTCTGTTTTTAGATTATCAAAATTATTCAAAAATTTATAAATAAAATCATATTGATAGCTATAATGTTTTGATGTTTCTTGATATACTACCTGTGTAGCTAATGATGCAAATGCACCAGCAGCAGCACCAGCACCAGCACCAATACCAGCACCAACAAAAGCACCAACAGCAGCACCAGCACCAGCACCAGAAGCAAAATTAACAGCAGATTTACTAATAATAGGAGCGGCAAAATGTCTAAACCAAGAACGATACCAAGCAAGATTTTTTAACTCATTTTTTTGAATTTTATCACCATTTAAACCTAAACTCTGAGACCAACTATCTAAATCTGATTCAGAAAGTGCTTTATAACTTATTTTGTCAGATAGAAAGTCATCACCCATTTTGTATATAATAAATTAATAACCTATATATTATATCATGTTTTTTGATATGTGTCAATAATCGCAAAAAGCTAGATATAATACCATTTCCCATCTAAAAAACTATGTTAAAAGATTAGATTTGCTATAACAACTCCCCTTACGGGGGAGTCAAAGTTGCAAAGCAACTTTGGTGGGGGTAAAAATATTATTAGCACCCCGTTACCCTAATAATATAGCTTATTATTTTTTGATAAGATTAAAAAACATTGAGTCCCTACCCTCTTTTATAGCCTTTTTTTGATATTTAGTTTTAACCCAAAAATTTGGCTCTAAATAAGGGTTTTTATCAAAATTGGCATTGAGGGTAAAAAATTGATTTTCTGGCAAAAAATCCAGTAAAAATTCCTGATAGGATGGGTGGTCAGTGGCAATTAGCAACTTACCTTGTGGTTTGGTAATATGATTTAACATTTTTAGTAAATTGTGGTTAATAATCCTGCGATTATGGTGGCGTTTTTTAGGCCAAGGATCAGGGAATAAAATAAAAATTTGATCCAAGAAATTTTGTGGTAATTTTTCCAATAAAATCCTGACATCATTTTGATAAATTGTCAAATTATTTAGTGGATTTTCTTGTAATTTATCTAGTATTTTGCCAATAGCATTAATATAAATTTCAGAGCCAATAAAAAGCTGATCTGGGTTATTTTTAGCATTTTGGAACATAAAATCACCCGATCCAAAGCCAATTTCGAGATTAATTTTGGCAAAATTATTATTTTGAGTGATCTCTTCCAAATTTAATTGATATTTTGGTAAAATATTCTCGAAAAGTGCTATTTTATTTTCTCCTAATTTGCGACTTCTGACCCTACCAAAACTGCGAATAAATTTAAATTCTGTCATTTTGTGATAATAGCAAATTAATTATGGAATTTACACCAATTCCTGCCTCTTCTTGCATTTTTTCTATCGATTTTTGGTCAATAAATTGATCCTTTATATAAAGTGGATAAAATTTTAGATTATTTTGTGATAAAATATTATTTTTTACTAAAAAATCAGCAATTATTGAGCCAAAACCTCCAATTGCACCCTCTTCAATTGTTATTAAAATATCATGATTTTCAGCCAAATTTTTAACTAATTTTTTATCAAAAGGTTTGGCAAAAATTGCATCAGCAATGGTGATATTGATATTATATTTTTCCTGTAAGATTTTATCTGCTGCAAGGACATTATTCATGATTGAACCTAATGATAAAATGGCAATTTTTTGACCTTTTTTGATAATTTTACCCTTAGCAATGGGGAATTTTTTAATTTTTTCCAATTCTGATGATAATTTTTTAATATTTGATTTTTTATCTAAAATATTTTTTAAATTATCCGAAATATCACTATTACCACGAGGGAATCTAAAGGCTGAAGGATGATTATTAATATTTAGGGAAGTTTTTATGGCTCGAGCCAAATCATCACCATCCTTTGGTGCCATTAATATAAAATTGGGCAAATTAATGAGATAGGCAATGTCGAAAATACCAGCATGTGTGGCGCCATCTGCCCCAACAAAACCTGCCCTATCAATGGCAAATCTTACTGGTAAATTTTGAATTGCCACATCATGCACAATTTGATCATAAGCCCTTTGTAAAAAAGTTGAATAAATTGCTACAAAGGGTTTAATTTCTTCAGCGGCAAGGGCTGCTGCGAAAGTTACTGCATGTTGCTCGGCTATACCAACATCGAAAAAGCGGTTTTTTTTATTTAAAAATTCCTTCTGAAAAATATCAAGCCCTGTTCCGCTTGGCATGGCAGCTGTAATTGCTACTATATTTTTGTCAATTTTGGCCAATTTTGTTAAAAAACCACCAAAAATTTTGCTAAAGGATGGAGTTTGGCTTTTTATGGCTTGTTTTTCACCTGTTTTAGGGTTAAATTTAGCAACAGCATGTAGGGAATCGGATGATGACATAATTTCATTATAACCCCTGCCCTTTTCGGTTTTAACATGAATTAATATTGGCGTGTCAGAATTGTCATTTTTGATATTTTCTAAAATAGTGACTAAAATATCGAGATTATGACCAGCAATAGGACCAATATAATAAAATCCCATCTCTTCAAAAATATTACCTCCCATCCACCATTCTTTGGTTGCTTTTTCAAATTTTTTGGTAAATTTTGCAATCGGATCGGGGAATTTTTTAAGAATTTTTTTAAAAATATCCCGAATTTTTAAATAGGAACGAGATGCAGCCAAGCGAGAAAGATAATTGGACATAGCACCAACTGGAGGTGCAATTGACATATCATTATCATTTAAAATTACAATCAGGCGATTATGTTCTGATCCGGCATTATTTAGAGCTTCATAGGCCATACCAGCACTGATGGCGCCATCTCCTATTACTGCTATTACATCTCTTTTTTCTTTTTTAATGTCGCGTGCTAATGCAAAGCCAAGAGCGGCCGAAATTGAAGTGGAGCTATGGCCAGCACCAAATGGGTCAAATTTACTTTCTGATCTTTTGGTAAAACCACTTAAGCCATTTTCTTTCCTAATTGTTGGCATTTTATCCTTTCTACCAGTGATAATTTTATGGGGATAGGCCTGATGACCAACATCCCAAATTATTTTATCATTTGGCGTGTCAAAAACATAATGTAAGGCTATTGTTAATTCTACAACCCCAAGACCAGCTCCCAAATGACCACCAATTTCTGAAACAATTTCTATGGTTTTTTGGCGTAATTCATTAGCAAAGTCTGGTAATTGAGATTTTGATAATTTTTTGAGATCTTCTGGATAATTAATCTGATCTAAAAGTGGAAATTTATTATCTTTCATGAAAAATAACCAACAAATACTGCAATAGCGAATAAATCAAATGCTATTATAATTTTAATACCATCTGCTATATTTAAAGACCTAGGATTTCTTAATAGGATAATTTGCCAAAAGGTTCTTTTATGTTTTTCGATTTTATCTTTTTTAGGGAAGAAATTTTTAATTAGATAAATATGCCTAATATAAAATAGGATAATCAAAAATAATAATATTCTTCTGATAAAATCAGTTTCAATTGATCTAACTATTGGAGAAATAGCAAAATAGCATAAAAAAAGTGACAAAAAAGCAATATAGCATAAATTTTTAAGGCTTAATTCTTTTTTTAAAATTAAGTTAAAAAATGATGCTATTTTAGATTTTATTGATTGTAAAAAATATTTTATTTTAGTCATAACCATTACTGATCTGCTTTTTCATCCCCTGGTAATTGCTGTTGAATACCGCCCCAAGGGCTTTCAAAATCAAAATTACGAAATTCTTGATTTAATTTAACCTTTTCATAAATAATTGATTTTTTTTCCTCATCATATCTGACTTCATCATAGCCTGTTAATGGAAAATCTTTTCTTAAAGGAAAATGTTCAAAATTATAATCGGTTAAAATTCTTCTTAAATCCGGGTGATTATCAAATTTTATACCATACATATCGAATAATTCTCTTTCAGCCCAATTTGCTGCTTCAAAAATTTTTGTTGCACTGGCAATTGACTCACCATCTTCTAAGGCAACTTTTATAGTTAGGCGATTATTATATTTGAAGCTTAATAAATTATAGATAATTTCAAAACGAGGAGATCTAATACCTAATAAATCAGCACCAAAAAGATCGATTAACATTTTAAATTGAAGATTTTTATCATCTCTTAAAAATGTTAAAAAATCAATTATCGCCTCTTTTTTAATATAGATAATATTATTAATATTACTTAATTCTACAGATTGAATTACGTCCTTTTGTTCTTTCTGGATATATTTAACTTGCTGGGAAATATTCATATTTATTTTTGTCTATTATATCTAAATTTTTTGACGCCAGATGCATTGGCAGCAGATGATTTGACCGAATTTTTTTGCTGCCTATAAGATGCGTTTTGCTTTTGTTTATAATTTTGCTTAATTGATTTTTTATTTTGTTGAAATTCTTGCCTATTATTGCGTCTTTTCTCTCTAAAATCTTGGCGATTTTGCTGTTTATTTTGTCTATATTGCTGTTTTAATTCTCTTTTTTCTTGGCGATTTTGCTGTTTTAGATCTTTTCTATTAGACCTTCTTTCTTGTCTAAAATTTTGCATTTTCTCTCTTCTATTTGATCTATTTTTTTTTCTTAACTCTACTCTCTTGGCTCTATTTTCTTGTCTTTTTAACTTTCTTGTGGCTCTTTTCTCTTTTCTTTCAGATGTTTTTTCTTTTCTTAATTCTCGTTTTTTTGTTCTATTTTCTTTTCTGTCACTTCTTCTTTCTTCTCTTACTTCTTTTCTGTTTTCTTGCCTTAATTGCCTTCTATCTTGAATTTTCTCTCTTTTGGTTGCAATGTCATTTTTTAAATCAATATTTATCACCTCTTCAGCTGAAATATTAAATGATAAAAATGAAGAAATTATAAGGGTTGAGATTATTTTTTTCATAATTAAGATGATTTAACTTTTCTTGGATCGGTAAAAATTAATAATGAAGAAGAAATATAAATAGATGAATAGGTACCTATTAATATTCCAAAAAACAGACTAACACTGAATGTTTTTAGAATGTCACCACCAAAAATAATTAAGGCCAATAAGGCAAGTAAAGTTGTGCCAGAAGTGATCATTGTTCTTCTAAAGGTAGAATTAAGGCTGATATTGATAACTTCAGAAATTGCCATTTTTTTATATTTTTGAAGATTCTCCCTCACACGATCAAAAATTACTACCGAATCATTAATAGAATAGCCAATAACAGTTAAAAGTGCGGCAATAGCAGTAATGTTAAATTCTAAAGAAGTAAGAGAAATAAAACCAATAGTAATAATAACATCATGCAATAAGGCAATTATGGCCCAAATTCCAAATTCTAAATCAAAGCGATACCAAATATAAATTAAGACAAAAAAGCAAGATAATAATAATGCAATAATAGCTGATTTTACCAATTCTTCTCCAATTGCTGGGCCAACATAATCAATTTTACGATATTCAATATTAGGGAAATTTTTGCTTAAGATTGACTTAATTTTAATGACTAATTTGGCTTGATCGATATTTTTATCCTGTGGAATACGGATCATAATGTCATTATTATTCTCAGAAGATTGAATATTGAATTTTTCAATATCGGAATTTGATAAAATTGATCTCAAATTAGAAATTTCAACTTTTTTCTCAAAACGAGATTCAATTAAAATACCACCAGTAAAATCAATGCCTAAATTAAGGAATTTTGCAAAAAGACTAATAAATGAAATAAATATCAAAATAACGGAGAAAATTAATGCTATTTTATGATATTTAATGAAATTAATATTTAACATTATTGACCTGTCATTATTCTATCCACCAATTCTGCAATAGTTGGAATATTACCATTATTATAAAAAGGATCCGATGCAAAACGATAAGCATTATGACCCGAAAACATTAATTGATTTTCAATATCTTTACCAAATCTTACATCTTGTAAAGTTTTTTGAATACAAAAACTACGAGGATCAGCCTTCTTGCCATTGGTAAAAGCAGTTTCTGGATCTTGCGACCAATTACTAAAGCGACATTGACTTAAACAACCCATACAATCAATTTGATCTTGAATAATTTGATTAGATTTATCCTTAGTAACAAAAATTATAGTGTCATCTGGGGTTTTCATTAATTCGTCAAAACCTTGATTTTGCCAATTAAGAGCCTTTTTATGATCATCTAATTTGACATAGATTAATCTTTTTCTTGGGCCAAATTCTAGAGTTTGGGTAAAATTACCCTCCTGTTTGGATTTAAATTCAATTTGACGATCTTCAATATTTTTTAATTCTCTGATAAAATCATTTTCAATAGCAGAAGAATAAAAACCAGTTGGGCTAAAACGATTAAGGTAAATATCACCTTCTTTTAGGGTAAGTAATTTTTGTTTCCAAGAATCTGATACTGGATATTCCTTAGTTAAAATTGGCCTTGTGCCAAATTGAAAAATTACTGGACCAATTTCTGAATTATCGAGATAATCTTCATAATCAGCAATATTCCAAACACCACCAGCAATGATAATTGGCACATGATTAAGACCAATTTCAGTCATAAATTTACGAATTTCAACAATTCTAGGGTAAGAATCTTGAGGGATATTTGGATCTTCCGAATTAGAAAGGCCATTATGACCCCCAGCGCGCCAAGGACATTCATAAACTACACCACCAAGTAATTTTGAGACATTTTTATAGCTTCTTTTCCACAAAGCTCTAAAAGCACGCATGGAAGAAACAATTGGATAATAATAAATATCATATTTAGCAGCAATTTCAGCCAAACGATAAGGCATACCCGCACCACAAGTAATACCATGAATAAGATTGCTAGCCTTAGAAAGAATACCATGTAAAATGGCCTCAGCACCACCCATTTCCCACAAAACATTCATATGGATTTTACCATTACCACCAGAAATATCATGAGCAATTTTGGCCTGAGCGATACCGCCATTAATGCCATAATCGATCAATTCCTGATGCCTTTCCGTTCTGGTTTTACCATGATAAATTACTGGAACTAATTTGCCATTTTCATCATAATAATCAGCATTAACGCCAGAAAATGTACCAACAGCACCAGCCTTAGCAAAATGACCAGCAGTGACGCCATTTGTAACACCAATACCTTTACCACCTTCAATTATTGGCAAACACTCTTTACCTGATATGGTATAAGATTTTATCTTTTTTAGCAAAATATTATAAGTTGGATTATAGGAATATCTAAAAAATCCACGAAATGAGAAAATGACATAAATTTTCTAGAAATTCCTGCAATTAATAAAGATTACGATCTTAAGATGATAAATTTGATATGCAATGAAAAATGAGTATCAATATGTTCTATCCATCATTCCAAAGTTGATACGCAACTTTGAGTTTATCTTAAAGTTATTTTATTTGTTGCATCCACCCCCACCAAAGTTACGTAGTAACTTTGACTCCCCCGTAAAGGGGGTTTTTTAGACTGAATTTGCGTCTGGCTTAACTCCCCTTACGGGGGTGCAAGCGACAAATACAAAACCAAATGATAAAATAATAACTTTATTTTTCGTAATTATCTTTTACAAATTGGTTTAATAAAGCCACACCAAAACCAGTTGCACCTTTGACAGAAGTTGGATCACCCTTACCTTTCCATGCAACCCCAGCAATATCAAGATGAGCCCATTTGGTTTTACCAATAAATCTCTTTAAAAATTGAGCTGCTGTTGTGCTGCCAGCTCCCCTTCCTGCACCAACATTTTTCATATCAGCAATGTCAGAATTGATCATTTTATCATAATCATTACCAATTGGCATTTGCCACAATTTTTCCCCTGATTTTTCTCCAGAAGTGATCAATTTTTGGGCAAATTTATCATCATTAGCGAATAAACCACCATAAATATCAGCCAAACAAACAATGATTGCACCAGTTAAAGTGGCTAAATCAATGATAAATTCTGGTTTGAAAGTTTCATTAGTATAATGTAAAGCATCAGCAAGAACCAAGCGACCCTCAGCATCTGTATTAATAATTTCAATTGTTTGACCAGACATTGAAGTAACAACATCACCAGGTTTTTGAGCTGTACTAGAAGGCATATTCTCAACCAAACCAACAACACCAACAGCATTAACCTTGGCCTTTCTTTGAGCTAGTAATTTTAATAGGGAGATAACAACAGCAGAACCACCCATATCGGTTTTCATATCTTCCATATTATTGGAAGGTTTGATGGAAATGCCCCCAGTATCAAAGGTTACACCCTTACCAACAAAGGCTAATGGCTTAGAATTATCCTTAGCCCCATTCCATTTTAAAATTACCAATTTTGAACCATAAGCACTTCCTTGACCAACACCCAGAAGTGCCTTCATGCCAAGAAGACGCATTTTTTCTTCATCAAGAATTTCAACTTCTAAGCCAAATTCTGTTAATTCTTTACATTTTGCGGCATAGCTTTCCGGATTTAATTCATTTGAAGGCTCAGATGTTAAATCTCTAGCAAAAAAGATATTTTCAGCAATTAATTGATAGGATTTAAAATCATTGATAGATTTTCTACGATCATTAACAATAATATTGATATTTTTGGCAGAAAGAGTTTTAGATTTCTTCTTATCATTGAAATATTTATTAAAACGATAATTTTTTAAAGTAATTCCAAAAACAATATTAGAAATAATTTCAGAATCTTCTTCTAAATTATTGATAATATCATCTGAAATATCATTAGAAATAATTAAGCTAGAAGATTTGATTTTTTTAGCATTAACATAATTTGAAATTAAACCACCAATTTCCTTAGCATTATTATTATTCAAATCCGATTTTTTACCAAGCCCAATGAGAATGATATTTTTTTCCTGATAGCTTAAATTACAAATTTCACCCTTTTTACCAGAAAAATCATAATTTTCTTTTGCTTTTTTGATTAAATTATTATTAGATTGTTTAATATCTTCTAACTTTTGACAAATAATAATATCATTATCAGAAATTTGATTAAAATCTGATATTTCTTGGAAATTGATCTTCATAATTTAAATGATTGTAATTAATTTTAATGATAGGATTATTTAACTCTAAATAATTTATAGTTGCAACTGATAAATATGAAATTCCTCATCATAATTTGCATATCATTATTAAGCCTAAATTCTTATGCTAATAAATATTCCTTTTTAAAAGATGCTAAATATTTCCTTCTTGCTGATCGCGATAGTGGGGAAATTTTAATTAGCAAAAATAAGGATGAAAGGATTGAACCTTCTTCCATGACCAAATTAATGACAGCCTATGTTATTTTTGATCAATTAAAAAAAGGTAACATTAATCTCAAGGAAGAATGCCAAATTGGCATGGATTCTTGGCGCAAAAGAGGTTCTACCATGTTTTTAAATATTGGTGACATTGTTACAATTGAAAAATTAATCCATGGCCTAATTATTATTTCAGGCAATGATGCCTCAATTGCCCTTGCTAAAGCCACCTCCAAAAGTGAAGAGGAATTTATAGAATTAATGAATCGTACTGCCACTAAAATTGGCATGTTAGATACACAATTTCAAAATTCTCATGGCTTAAATGAAGATGATCATCATACAACTTTGAATGATTTATTTTTATTAACTAAAAGAATTTGGCTTGATTTTCCGGAATTTATGCCAATTTTTGCCAAAAAAAGCTATGAATATGGCGATATTATACAAAGGAATCGTAACCCATTAATTGCCAATGATTATGAAGGTGCAATTGGTATGAAAACAGGCTATACTGATGGTGGTGGCTATGGTGTTGTTGGTGCTGCTGTTCGTGGTAATAGGAGATTAATTGCCATTACTAATGGTAATGAAACATCCTTAAAAAGAGCAAAAGTAATTAGAAATATATTAGATTATGGCTTTGGTAGATTTAAAAAAATAACTATCTTTAACAAAGATGATATTGTATCTCATCTTGATGTGTGGCTTGGCGATAAGAAAAAAATTCCATTAATTACAAGCGATGAAATTTCTATCACAATCCCAAAATATCATAATATGGATGATATAGAAATTTTAGTAAAACATCAATCCCCAATCAATCCAATTATAGTGAAAGGAGAAAAATTGGCAGAATTAATAATAAAATTCTCAGATAAAGAAGTTTCCAGAAGCTCTCTTTTTGCAGGTGAAGATATCAATAGAGCCGGATATTTCGGCCGATTTAAGCAAATTTTATCATATAGAATTGATAATTTCCTAAAAAAATAGTTGACAGATGGGAATTGGTATTAGAGAATTGATCTTTCCTTTATTTGAATGAGCTCTTTGCTGTTGCCTAAACATTTAGTGATAAAGTAGACCTTTGTTAATCAATTGGTCGGGGGTTCGTCAAATGACGCAAAAAAATTATTCCTTGGTAGCTCAGTGGTAGAGCAGTTGACTGTTAATCAATTGGTCGGGGGTTCGAATCCCTCCCAAGGAGCCATATATATGAGGCTTTAAGCCAGTTTCAATATTT
>Ga0257114_1000987_pt1 | contig 21183 bp, 20 predicted proteins | sample SI112_10mmetaG_FD_190149 | JGI IMG/M metagenome (GOLD analysis project Ga0257114, IMG submission 190149) | Marine microbial communities from Saanich Inlet, British Columbia, Canada - SI112_10m | ecosystem: Environmental > Aquatic > Marine > Inlet | place: Canada: British Columbia | collected...
AAAGACCGGAGTTGCAGTAGGCAAGCCATTCACCAAGTTTCCAGCAAGCTCAAGTACTTCTTCATCTGAAAATGATTTAATATTTTCGATTCTGCCACCAGTTGTATTATAAATCGTCTCTAAGAATTTTCTTACCTTCTGTACAGAAGATTGCTCTTTTATCATCGCATTTATTTTATTACCGATACCTTTTGCAGCCATTCCAAGGTGAGTTTCAAGTACTTGACCTACATTCATTCGCGATGGAACGCCCAATGGATTGAGAACAATATCAACAGGTGTTCCATCTTCCATATAAGGCATATCCTCAACAGGTACGATAGTTGATATAACCCCTTTGTTTCCATGCCTACCAGCCATTTTATCACCTGGCTGGATCCGTCGTTTAACGGCCATGTAGACCTTAACCATTTTGGATACACCAGGAGGCAAATCATCACCAGCAGTAATTTTTTCTTTCTTTTCTTTAAATAATTTTTCAAACTCTTCTTTATGAATATTTATTCTATCCGCAGATTTTTCGTGTTGCTGATTAGCAGAATCATTTTTTAGTCTGATCTCAAACCATTTATCTCTTGGTAATTCTTCCAAATAAGCTACAGTTATTTTTGATCCTGCTTTTAAGCCATTTGGGCCGCCTTGGGCAACTTTACCAACTAGGTTTTTTTCCACTCTTTGGTATATATCTTCTTCTATAATTCTTCTCGTATCGTCCAAATCCTTTTTAACTCTCTCTAACTCTGCTTTTTCTATAGATAGAGCTCGCTCATCCTTCTCCAGCCCATCTCGAGTAAATACCCGAACATCAATTACTGTCCCATCCATTCCTGAAGGTACGCGTTGTGATGTATCTTTTACATCAGCCGCTTTCTCACCAAATATAGCTCGCAATAATTTCTCTTCTGGCGTAAGTTGAGACTCCCCTTTTGGAGTTATCTTACCTACTAAAATATCACCTGAATTTACTTCGGCTCCTATATATGCGATACCTGATTCATCAAGTTTACTCAGCGCAGCATCGCCAACATTTGGTATATCAGCTGAAATTTCTTCTGGCCCCAATTTTGTATCTCTGGCAACACATGTCATCTCTTCAATATGAATAGTAGTAAATCTATCCTCTTCAACCACTCTTTCGGAAATGAGTATTGAATCTTCAAAGTTATAACCATTCCATGGCATAAACGCCACCATTAGATTTTGCCCTAAAGCTAATTCACCAAGATTTGTTGAAGGCCCATCAGCTAAGACATCTCCTCTTTTTATCACATCATCTGTTTTTACTAATGGTCTTTGATTGATACATGTGTTTTGGTTAGACCTTGTGTATTTAATAAGATTATAAATATCTACACCAGACTCTGATGCATTGGTTTCATCATCACTAACTCGAACTACAATTCTTGAAGCATCTACAGAATCTACGACACCGCCTCTCTTTGCAACTATAGTCACGCCTGAATCTATTGCAACAGTCCGTTCCATACCTGTACCAACAAGAGGAGCTTCAGATCTTAAGGTAGGTACAGATTGTCTCTGCATGTTTGAGCCCATAAGAGCACGGTTTGCATCATCATGCTCTAAAAATGGAATCAAAGAAGCAGCAACGGATACTATTTGTCTTGGTGACACATCCATATAGTTCACATCATCACGATTCGCTAATGTAAATTCATTTTTGTGTCTAACAGAAATCAAATCTTCGACAAACTTACCTTTCTTATCTAGTTCTGAATTTGCTTGAGCGATTATAAATCCACTTTCTTCAATAGCAGACAGATAGTCAATTTCACTTGTTACCTTCCCATTCTGAACTTTTCGATATGGTGTCTCTAAAAATCCATAATTATTTGTTCTAGCAAATACAGATAAAGAATTAATCAAGCCAATGTTTGGTCCTTCGGGTGTCTCAATTGGACATACCCTTCCATAATGTGTTGGATGTACATCACGAACCTCAAAACCTGCCCTTTCTCTAGTCAGACCACCAGGGCCTAATGCTGAAATTCTTCTTTTGTGGGTTACTTCAGATAACGGATTATTCTGATCCATAAATTGTGATAATTGACTTGATCCGAAGAACTCTTTTACAGCTGCCGCTACTGGTTTAGCATTGATCATATCTTGTGGCTGAAGGTTATCTGCTTCTGCTTGCGTCAAGCGCTCTTTTACCGCTCTTTCTACACGAACAAGCCCAACTCTAAACGCATTCTCAGTCATTTCCCCAACACTTCGAATACGTCTATTACCTAGATGATCTATATCATCTACTGTGTCTTCTCCATTTCTTATTGATATTAACTGGATGATTACTGAGAGTATATCCTCCTTATTTAGTATTCTATCGTTTTGCGTATCTTCACCTTCATCTGCGATCTCTAAATTGCTATATTTTATTTTTGCATGCTGGATACGCGAATCAAATTTCATACGCCCAACTTCAGATAAATCATATCTATCATTATTGAAGAATAGATTTTGGAATAAATTCTCGGCAGCATCTTTAGTTGGAGGCTCACCTGGGCGCATCATGCGATATATCTCAACAAGCGCTTCCATTCTATTTGAGGACGGGTCAATTCTGAGTGTATTAGAGATGTATGCACCTCTATCTAGATCATTAACATACAAAACATTAATGGTTTCTATTTTATTAGCTATCAAATTCTCAATTAACTCCAGAGTTAATTCATCATTTGCTGCAGCAAGAAGTTCGCCTGTATCTTTATCTATTACATCATGCGAAATTGTTTTTCCCTCTAAATAATCCATAGGTACTACCAATGAATTAGTCGAAGCTTTCTTCATCTCATTGACATGTCTCGCTGTAATTCTTCGACCTCTTTCAATTATTAATTTCCTGCCTAACTTGATATCAAAAGTAGCAGTCTCGCCTCTGAGACGATCAGGGATCAAGGTCATCTTGATATTCTTTTTAGATAGCTGAAACTCATTTGTTTCAAAGAACATATTCAGCATCTCTTCATTACTAAGACCAAGAGCTCTCATGATGATTGTGACTGGCAGTTTTCTTCTTCTATCTATTCTCGCGAACAATGAATCTTTTGCGTCAAACTCAAAATCAAGCCAAGATCCTCTATAAGGGATAACTCGTGCCGAAAATAATAGTTTTCCTGATGAATGTGACTTACCTTTATCATGATCAAAAAACACACCAGGTGAGCGGTGCAATTGAGAAACAATTACTCGTTCAGTTCCATTGATAACAAACGTCCCGTCATCAGTCATTAATGGCATTTCACCAAGGTAGACATCTTGTTCTCTTACTTCTTTAACGGGCTTAACTTTTCCGCTAGCCTCTTTGTCATAAATCACCAATCTCACTTTTACACGAATTGGTGCTGCATATGTCTGACCTCTTAACTTACACTCTTGAACATCAAAGACTGGTTTGCCTAGTTTATAACTCACATATTCAAGTGAGGCGTTTCCAGAATAACTGATGATTGGAAACACCGTCTTAAAAGCTGAATTTAAGCCTATATCTTTTCTGTCATCAGTAGGAATACCTTGCTGTAGAAACTTATTATAAGAATCTAGCTGAATTGATAATAAGTAAGGAACATCAAGAATTGTAGGTTGTTTACCAAAATCTTTACGTATTCTTTTTTTCTCAGTAAATGAGTAAGCCATTCAAGTTCACCTTATAAGGAGGTCAAATATATTTTTAAATCAATAATTAAAATTTCTAAGAATCAATTTACACGGATAAAAATTTTATCCGTGTAAATTTTGACTCAGAATTATTTTAATTCTACAGAAGCTCCAGCTTCCTCTAATTGTTTCTTACATTCTTCTGCTTCATCTTTAGGAGCTGCTTCTTTAACGGTAGATGGTGCACCTTCTACTGCGTCTTTAGCTTCTTTTAGACCAAGCCCAGTAATGGTTCTGACTGCCTTAATAACTGCAACTTTGTTTTCACCAAAGCTTGTTAATACAACATCGAACTCGTCCTTTTCGGCTGCTGCTTCAGCATCAGCAGGGGCAGCACCAGCAGCTGCAGCAACTGGAGCTGCAGCAGAAACACCCCATTCTTCTTCAAGCATTTTTACAAGTTCAACTACTTCCATTATTGATTTTGAGCTTAGTTCTTTTAGTAAATCTTCATTTGACATAGCCATGTCTTTATACCTCTATTTTATTATTTATTCAGTTACCTGATTTAAGTTAATTTTTCCAAAACTATTATTCAGCCTGCGCACCTCGAGCGGATAGCGTTCGAGCAAGCATTGCTGGAGTTTCATTGAGAGTTCGCACCAATTGCATCATTGGAGTCACTAATAAGCCGAGCAACATCGCCCTTGCTTGATCATGTGTTGGCAATTCTGCCAATTTTTTCAGATCTGAAGCTGGGAGTAACTGCCCACTTAAAGCTAACGAAACCGCTTTCAGGGCATCATGCTCTTTAGCGAAATCTTTTATAACTCTTGCTGCTGCACCTGGATCATCCTTTGCGAATGCGAGTAAAATTGGGCCCTTAAGAGTCTCTTTTAAACACTCAAAATCAGTTCCCTCAATTGCTAGACGCGCTAATGTATTCTTCACAACACGAAGATATACACCTTTATTACGAGCTTCTGCCCGTAACTCAGTCATGTCTGCGACAGATAAGCCTCTATACTCAGCAGCAACTGCTGTAATAGATTCACCTGCTATCACACTCATCTCTTTGACAAATAGTTTCTTGTCTTCGAGTCTTAATGCCATTAATTTCTCCTGGCTTTTAAGTCACATTTCAGGCAGAAACAATCTCTGCCTCCCTTTCTAGCTTTATTTTGATAGCTATAAAACTTAACTATCAAAAGTCTATCGAGATAGTGACTTCATCATAACTAGAATCAGTTAACACCATCTGCGTAGGAAATTAAGACTAAAAAATAAGCCACCTACGGTCTTCGATTAACATCAATTTAATTAACCAAATTGATGACCTCTATTGATAGCCGCAACCATCAATAAAAATTCTTGACTACCCCCCCAAGCTTGCCTGATCTATTTTCAAACCAGGGCCCATAGTTGAAGATACAGTCATTTTTCTTAAATAAACTCCTTTTGCAGAAGACGGTTTAGCCTTCTTAAGATCAGTTAGCAGTGCAGTTAAATTCTCTTGCAATTGCTGACCTTCAAAATCAGTACGTCCAATAGAGCAATGAATAATGCCCGCTTTATCTGTTCGATAACGAACTTGGCCTGCTTTTGCATTTTTCACTGCAGTCTCTACATCAGCTGTTACAGTACCAACTTTAGGATTTGGCATTAGCCCCCTTGGACCCAATACTTGACCAAGTTGACCGACAATTCTCATGGCATCTGGAGTTGCTATAACTACTTCAAAATTCATTTCACCAGCCTTAATACTCTCAGCTAAATCATCAAATCCAACTATATCAGCACCTGCAGCTGAAGCTTTATCGGCATTCTCACCTTGAGCAAAAACAGCCACTCTGACAGTTTTGCCTGTTCCATTTGGTAGGACAGTAGAACCTCTTACCACTTGATCTGACTTTTTAGGATCTACACCTAAATTAACTGACACATCAATACTTTCTTTAAACTTTTGCGATGCGAATTCTTTGACTAATTCAATAGCCTCTTTAAATGAATATTGTTTGTCGTTATCAATTTTCTCATTAATTAATTTTCTGCGCTTAGAAATCATTTCACACCCTCCACTTCAATACCCATACTTCTGGCAGTACCAGCTATGGTTCTTACAGCTGCATCCATATCTGCAGCAGTTAGATCAGGCATTTTAGCTGTTGCAATTTCTTCAAGTTGAGCGCGATTAACTTTGCCAACTTTTTCTGTATTAGGAGTTCCCGAACCTTTTTTAAGGCCTGCTGCTTTTTGCAATAAAATGGCTGCTGGAGGTGTTTTAGTGATAAATGTGAAGCTTCTATCACTGTAAACTGTAATCACAACTGGTATCGGAAGGCCCGCTTCGGTTGACTGTGTTGCTGCATTAAATGCTTTACAAAACTCCATGATGTTTACACCATGCTGACCCAGAGCAGGACCTACAGGTGGGCTTGGATTAGCTTGACCTGCTGGTACTTGCAACTTTATATAACTAGTGACTTTCTTTGCCATTATTATTTACCTTGATGAGTGCGAACGCTTTTTTAAAAAGCTCCTCAATTTTAATGATTTATAATTAATCTGTATAACTTAACAACCTAACCTTTTTCTACTTGGCCAAAATCTAATTCAACTGGAGTTGATCTACCTAAAATCTGCACTGCTACCTGCAATCGATTTTTTTCGTAATTTACCTTTTCTACCACTCCTGAAAAATCATTAAATGGCCCATCAGTAACTCGAACAAGTTCGCCAGGCTCAAATAATACTTTTGGTTGTGGCTTATCGACGCCCTCTTCTATACGTTGTAAAATCCTATTAGCTTCAACTTCAGTAATTGGTGCAGGGCGATCACTTGAGCCTCCGATAAATCCTAATACCTTTGGCACCTCTTTAACTAAATGCCAAGTCTCATCATTCATTTCCATTTGAACTAAAACATATCCTGGGAAAAACTTTCTCTCCGTTGAACGTTTTGCACCTTCTTTCATTTCCACTACTTCTTCTGTTGGTATTAGTATTTCACCGAACTTGTCTTCTAGTCCCATAAGTTTAACTCGCTCTTCCAATGAGCTTTTAACCTTATACTCATAATTTGAGTAGGCATGAACAATGTACCAACGTAAGGTCAATTTATTATTCCTTTATTAACTATTATTTAACCGGCAGAGCCGACTAATGTTCTTGTGAGCCAGAGAAGGAGCGAATCCAATCCCCAGAAAAATAAAGCCATTACTAAAGTGAAAACAAAAACAGCTATAGCTGTTTGAGTTGTTTCCTGTTGTGTTGGCCACACTACTTTACGAATCTCAATACGAGATCCTTGTATAAAAGCCCACAATCTTTTTCCTTGGAGACTAGTCATTGCCATCGCAATACCTGCACCAAAGCCACCTAATACCATTAAAGCACGTAACGGGAGGCTTAATTCAAGATAATAATAGTAACCAAACAAACCACCGATCAAAAGACCAGCAGCTGCTAACAACTTTATAATATCCAATAAAGATGATTGATCTGATTGTGTTGTCACATTATCCAAAACTAAACCCCAAATATTAAAACCGCAGTGACCGAATGCTCCATAATGTTCGTGGAGCTTTTGTTGATGGCAGGCCAGGAGGGAATCGAACCCCCAACCTGCGGTTTTGGAGACCGCCGCTCTGCCAATTGAGCTACTGGCCTATCATTTCTTCTCTATTGATTACTGAATAATTTTAGCAACTACTCCAGCACCAACAGTCCGTCCACCCTCACGAATCGCAAAACGTAAACCTTCTTCCATGGCAATTGGAGCTATCAAATCAACAGCCATTTTTACGTTATCACCTGGCATTACCATTTCAGTACCTTCAGGTAACTCACAGGCGCCAGTAACATCCGTTGTTCTAAAATAGAACTGAGGACGATACCCTTTAAAGAATGGTGTATGACGCCCACCTTCTTCTTTATTAAGAATATAAATCTCAGCTTCAAATTTAGTATGTGGTTTTATCGAGCCAGGCTTACACAATACTTGGCCACGCTCTACTTCTTCACGTTTAGTTCCTCGAAGTAATACGCCAACATTATCTCCAGCTTGACCCTGATCCAGTAACTTACGGAACATTTCAACACCAGTACATGTAGTTTTTTCTGTATCTTTAACGCCAACGATTTCAATTTCATCATTAACGTTAACGATTCCTCTCTCGATTCGGCCAGTTACAACCGTTCCTCTACCTGCGATTGAAAACACATCTTCCACAGGCATCAGGAAATCACCATCAATGGCTCTTTCTGGTTGTGGAATATAACTGTCCATTTCTTCAACTAATTTTACAATCGATGGTATACCAATATCCGATGTATCCCCTTCGAATGCCTTCAGTGCTGAACCAGTTACTATCGGTGTATCATCGCCCGGGAATTCATAGGTTGATAGCAAATCTCTAACTTCCATTTCAACCAATTCAAGCAATTCCTCATCATCGACCTGATCAGCTTTATTGAGATAGACCACGATATAAGGTACGCCTACTTGGCGAGCCAATAGGATGTGCTCACGTGTTTGAGGCATTGGACCATCAGCAGCACTACAAACTAGAATTGCTCCATCCATTTGAGCGGCACCAGTAATCATGTTTTTTACATAATCAGCGTGTCCAGGGCAATCAACATGAGCATAATGACGATTAGCACTTTCATACTCAACATGAGCTGTTGCAATTGTAATTCCTCGCTCTCTTTCTTCAGGAGCATTATCAATTTGCGAATAATCCTGTACTTCACCACCATGGATTTCTGCCATACACTTTGTTAAAGCCGCAGTTAATGTAGTCTTACCATGATCTACGTGACCAATTGTACCCACGTTTACATGCGGTTTATTACGTTCAAACTTTTCTTTAGACATGTTCCTTACTCTCTTCAATTAAATTTAATTACTAACAATTTTACTCTCTAACTACCTTTAAATCTTAATTTATTTTGGAGCCCACACCCGGAATTGAACCGGGGACCTCTTCCTTACCAAGGAAGTGCTCTGCCCCTGAGCTATGTGGGCGATTTCCAACTCTCTAAAACCTTGATTAAACCTTCCTTTTATTTGGAGCGGGTGATGGGAATCGAACCCACATCATCAGCTTGGAAGGCTGAGGTTCTACCGTTGAACTACACCCGCAACCCTTTACTTTTAACTCTTAATTTTCAAATATTTTGTGGTGCTCCTTAATAATGCGCAAAATTAGACATTTTATTTTGTTTAAAAAAAAATCTTTTCACGCATTCCTATTATTCTTTTCCAACCTTTAATCATACATTTTTAACAAATAAAATTTTTCTTACGAAGCCTCTATAACCCTATACATCTACTGCTCTTCAGACTTTCTCATAGTCTTCTGGTGGAGGGGGTAGGATTCGAACCTACGTAGGCATAGCCAGCAGATTTACAGTCTGCCCTCGTTGACCGCTTGAGTACCCCTCCGCGAGGACAAGCCGGCTATTGTCTAATCGTATGACCTAAGAGTCAATACCAATTTCATTAATTATTTTTGATCTCATAAAATTCACTTAAATTCATGAATTAAATAAAATAACATTACTCGTTAACTGACCAATGCCAGGGCTCATAAATAAACCCATAAATATTATTCTTTACATATGGCATTGAAAAATTGAAATCTAAAGCAAAACGCTCCAGCCACTGAAACGCTTCTGTAATTTCAAATGCTTCTGTCAATGGACGAGCTCCAGTTGTTGCAATATCTATAGCAATCCCAGCATGATGTTGACTATAGCCTGGAGGCGCATTAACTTTAAGAATATCATCAATCAACATACCTTTTTTTAATTTATTAAAAATGAGTTCTTCCTGGTAAGCAAAACTCCTAAAACCAGAAATACTTAGAATTGATATATTATCTTTACTGGCTGATTCAACTAACTTCATCCATGAAATAGCAGTTTTTTCAGACAAACGCTGCTCTCTACCAAAAATATTAGGCCCAATAGATATCAGATCTTCAGCATCATCATAAAAGGGTAATTTTTTTTTAATTCCATAATCAATGGAAATGCCAAGTCGTTTATATGCTTTTATTTGGTGTTTGTTTAACATTTTCTATTACCAATCTCTTTAAATAAAGATATTCTATAATTAATTTTCAAAATACAAGTCAATAGTTTTATTTACTATATCGATAAAGACGTAATCATGCATAAAGATAAGATTTTCGCCAAAAAAACCCCAACTATCAATCCTTTCGAATTTAATGACGAGGTTGCTAAAGTCTTCACTGATATGCTCCATCGCTCTATACCAGGCTATCCATTAACTATTCAAACCATAAAGTCACTTACTAAAAAATTTATCCAACCGAACAGCAATTGTTATGATTTGGGATGCTCACTGGGTGAGGCTGCATTTGCCATAGAAGAGGGGATAACTGTTGAGGGTTGTAAAATCATCGCTATCGATAAATCATCCTCAATGACAAAAAAATGTCAAAAAAAATTGAACAATAAGACAGTATCTACACCAATAACTATTGTTAATGATGACATTATCAATCTCAACATTAGTAATGCTTCTATTGTTGTTATGAATTATACCCTGCAATTTATAGATATTGACTTACGACAGACAATACTTAATAAGATATATAATGGTTTAAAGCCTGGTGGGTTGTTTATCCTCTCGGAAAAGACAAGTAACGACAATAAAATGATAGATAATCTTCTAATAGAGCTTCATCATGAGCATAAATTCAGAAACTCATACAGTCACTTAGAGATCAGTCAAAAAAGAATTGCGTTAGAAAAAGTACTCATTTGTGATGATATACCAACACATAACGAAAGACTAAAGAGTGCCGGTTTTACAAATTATGACTTATGGTTACAACATTTTAACTTCATATCTTATGTTGCAATAAAGTAAAGATATTTGATATGGATCGTTTTCTATCATCATTAACTGCAAAAAATCAGAGGGAGTGGGCAACTAAAGTACAGCAAATTATTTCTCACAAAGAAGCTAATATGGTTAATGGTCATTTACCAAAATGGAATCAAGCACTTGAGTTACTTCCAAACAAAACTCATCAAAATCCTAGTCTCAATGAAGCAACAATCTCCGTCAATAATATTAATTTTACAAAGCAAGAAAAAACAAAAGCAGAGCAAGCTCTAAAATCATTATCGCCTTGGCGAAAAGGACCCTTTCTTATTGATGATATTTTTATCGATTCTGAATGGCAATCAAATCTAAAATGGTCTCGTGTTAATGAGCTGATTGACTCATTAGAGGGTAAAACAATACTTGATGTAGGGTGTGGTAATGGTTACTACTCGCTCAGAATGCTCGGTGATGGAGCCAAATTAGTAGTTGGAATTGATCCTTCATTATTGTTCATGAAGCAGTTTGAAGCTATCACACATTTTATGAAATCGATTCCAGTATTTTTACTGCCATTAAAATTGGATGAGCTGCCAGAATCTTCTCCTATCTTCGATACTGTATTTTCGATGGGTGTACTCTATCACCAGCGATCGCCCCAAAATCACCTACATCAACTTTATAATACCTTGAATAATAAGGGTGAATTGATCTTAGAAACCATAATATATCCTGGGCTTGATACCTATAATAAAAATAAGGCTGATCGGTATGCACAAATGCGGAATGTTTGGTGCCTTCCGAATATAAAAGAACTGTGCTCATGGCTGACCAAAGTTGGTTTTAAAAATATCAAAAAAGGTCGAATTAATATAACTACTGTAAATGAACAAAGAAGTACTGATTGGATGACCTCTTATTCATTATCAAATGCTCTGGATCCAGATAATTCAAAATTGACTATCGAGGGATTTCCAGCTCCTCATAGAATAATTATCAGATGCAAAAAATAAATAAATACTTAAATCAAGTGATATGATATTTTTAATATAAATTTAGCTTGTCAATAATAAACCGCATGAGTCATTCAATGAAACTAACTCCTGTAATAGAGAGATATATTAATCACTGGGGTGAAATGGGCATTCGTTGGGGAACAAATAGAACAGTCGCTCAAATTCAGGCACTTCTCTATCTTTCGCCGAAACCTCTAAGCTCAGAAGAAATCTCAATTTTGCTGTCAGTTGCCCAATCGCATGTCAGTACAAGTTTGAGAGAATTGCAAAATTATGGTGTGGTCACCATGACTCACCTTGCTGGTGACAGAAATGACTATTTTGAATCCATACATGATGTTTGGGAACTATTTCGCGTTATTATTGAACAAAGAAAACAAAAAGAATTGAGCCCTACACTTAAAATGTTAAAAGAGTGTTCTATAGCAATTGAAGAGGAAGATAGAGCGCATCAGGTTACTCGTGATCGCATTCATAACATGTATTCCTTTGTTACCTCAATAAATAATTGGTACGAGAAAATAAAATCTATATCAAATGCAACATTACAAAAGATTATGAGCCTAGGTAATGCTATTACGAAACTTGTAGGCAAATAAACAACTTACAGAATTTATATGTAATAAAATTTATGAGTTCAACAATACCGAATTATCAAGCTAAACATCAAACCATTGGGCTCTACATTGGCCCTATAATCGCAATTTTTATGCTACTTGCACCTACTCCAGACGGCTTATCAAATGAAGCGTGGAGCGTGGCGGCTATGGGCTCACTAATGGCTATTTGGTGGGCAACAGAAGCTATACCAATTGCAATTACAGCTCTGTTACCACTCGTTTTTTTTCCTCTTCTGGGTATTTCTTCAATTCAAGAGGCGGCAACACCATTCGCCAATAAAGTCATTTATCTTTTTTTAGGTGGCTTTATCGTAGCCTTTGCAATGCAACGTTGGAATCTACACCGAAGAATTGCCCTGACTATACTTCAATATGTTGGAGGGAATGGAAGGTCACTAGTTGGTGGCTTTATGCTTGTCAGTGCCTCACTGAGCATGTGGGTAATGAATACATCGACAACCATGATGCTATTACCAATTGCCATCTCAGTAATCACCGTTATCCACGGTACTGTGGAACACTTAAATGAAAAACAAAAACAAGATTTTCAATATGCACTCCTTCTTGGTATTGCTTATGCCGCAACTATAGGTGGCATGTCAACACTTGTTGGCACCGCACCCAATGCAATGCTTGCTGCATTTATGCTGGAAACTTATGATGCGGATCTGAGTTTCTCAAAATGGATGTTAGTAGGTATTCCATTGAGTCTAGTTATGGCCCCACTGGCATGGGTAGCTCTGACAAGGTGGACTTTCAAAGTAGATTTTGCAACAAATGATACGGGTAGATTAGCTTTAAAAAAAATGAAAGATGATTTAGGTTCAATCTCCACACCAGAAATCAGAGTAGGCATTATATTTTTATTATTAGCAGTCGCTTGGATCACACGACCAATTCTGATTACGCTTCCTGGTTTAAGCGCACTCGACGATTCCAGTATTGCAATGGCAGGTGCAATCTCGTTATTTATGATACCAAGTGGGGATAAGACTGATCCCGTTCTTTTGCGCTGGATACATCTCGAGAAGTTACCTTGGAGTATACTCCTCCTCTTTGGTGGTGGATTATCATTAGCGGCCGCTGTCAGTAACTCAGGACTGGCTGCCTGGTTAGGATCTAACCTCTCATTAATAAGTGACCTACCAACCACACTTCTGGTAATGATCATTGCTGTAATGATTATTTTTTTAACCGAACTAACTAGTAATGTTGCTACTACTGCAACGTTCCTCCCAGTGATAGGTGCCATTGCAATTGAAATGGGTATCAATCCAATTATATTAGCCGCGCCAGTTACCTTAGCAGCGAGTTGTGCTTTTATGCTACCCGTAGCCACTCCACCAAATGCAATTGTGTTTGGCTCTGGTTTATTGAATATTCCAAAAATGATTCGAGCAGGACTGGTGCTTAATCTTATTGGAATTATAGTGGTCTCATTAGTATCTCTGACTCTGGCTCCATACTTTTTAGGGTAATAACTGTGTCAATCAAATATGAAGTAAAAAAATCAAACAAAATAAGACAACTTAAGAAAAAAGCTAAATACGATAAACAATCAGTATATAAAATACTCGATGCTGGTCTAGTCGCTCATGTAGCTTTTAATCAAGCTGATGGGCCAGTTGTTGTCCCGATGATTTACGGCAGAAAAGATGACACAATTTATTTACATGGGGCAAGAAAAGCTAGAATTATTCGTTTACTTGAAAACACAGAAAGAGCATCACTTAACGTAACTTTAGTTGATGGGATCGTATTTGCCAGATCCACTTTCAACTCATCCATGAATTATCGCTCCGTGACTATTTTCGGGAAACCCAGCATTATTAATGATAATGAAAAAAAGTTATCGGCCATGAAAATAATTGGCGAGCATTCTATGCCAGGAAGATGGTCAGAAGTTAGAGACTCTCATCTTAATGAAGTAAAAATGACTGGTGTTATCGAATTAACAATTGAAGATGCTTCAGCAAAGATCTCTGCAGGACCCATTGAGGATGAAACGGAAGATTATAAACTTGCCGTCTGGGCTGGTACTCTGCCCATTACAATGAAAACTGGTAGGCTACAAAACGACAACCATCTTCTCGATGATGTCCAGCCTTCTGAAACCATCAAAAAGCTAGAAAATAAGCAATATTAGAAAAAAATTATACTCTAGACTCTAATGTCAATAAGGCAGTTTTTATCCTCAAACCTCCACTGTAACCGCCCAAACTTCCATTGCTCGCAATGACTCTATGACAGGGGTAAATGATTGGAAGTGGATTTTTACCATTAGCACTTCCAACAGCACGATAAGCACGCGGATGACCAACTCTGACTGCAAGCTCTGCATAAGAACAAGTTTTACCATAAGGTATCTGAGTGAGCTCTTTAATCACTTTCATCTGAAATTTAGTGCCAACCATGTGAGTTGAAATAGAAAATGATTGCCGTTGTCCATTAAAATATTGTTCCAGTTGCTTAACTGCCTCAGTGAAATGAGTGTCAGATTGTAGCCAATGAGATTCAATGTTATGGGTTTTATTTTTCTCTGCAAAGGCAATCAAACTTAAACCCTGATTATCTCCAGCTAAAAGCAGTTCACCTATGGGAGAATCCATCAGGGTATAGTGGGTGATACGCATATTATTTATCAATTCCGCCCATACATAAATATTTTATTTCGAGGTAATCATCCATGCCATATTTGGAGCCTTCACGTCCTTGGCCTGATTCTTTAACACCTCCAAATGGCGCCATTTCATTTGATATAATCCCCTCATTGATCCCCACGATTCCATACTCCAACGCTTCACCAACTCGCCAAATGCGCCCAATATCACGCGAATAAAAATAACAAGCCAAACCAAATTCTGTGTCATTTGCCATCTTTATTACTTCATCTTCAGTTTTAAATGAGAATAGAGGTGCTACTGGACCGAAAATTTCTTCCTGAAAAACACGCATATCATTGGTCACAGAGGTCAGAATGGTTGGTTCAATAAAGCACTCGCCATGCTCACTTCGCTTCCCCCCTGTAATGACGCTAGCACCCTTTGAAACCGCATCATCAATGAAGCTCATAACATCAGTTGCAGCTCTTTCTGTGATCAATGGTCCCACGGTGATGCCTTCTTTCGCTCCATTACCAATAATTAAATCTTCAACTGCCTTTTTAAGACGGGCAGTAAATTCCTCAAAGATACTCTCTTGAACATAAATTCGATTTGCACAAACACAAGTTTGCCCAGCATTTCTAAATTTACAAATCATTGCTCCCATAACTGCCGCATCAAGATCAGCATCGTCAAAAACGATAAATGGTGCATTACCACCTAATTCCATGGAGGTTCTTTTCATGGTCATTGCACAGTCAGACATTAATTTTTTTCCAACTGGTGTGGAGCCTGTAAAGGTTAATTTGCGTACGATTGGACTGGTAGTTAATGCATCACCAATTTCAGAAGTAATGCCCGATACAATGTTTATTACCCCTTTTGGTATTCCGGCACGCACAGCCAATTCAGTAATAGCTAAAGCAGATAAGGGTGTTGCATTAGCAGGCTTACAGACTACTGTACAACCAGCCGCCAGGGCTGGAGCAATCTTTCTAGTCAACATAGCATTTGGAAAGTTCCAAGGGGTAATGCATGCTACAACTCCGATTGGCTGCTTTATAACTACTACTCTTTTATCATTAGCCGGTGATGGAATAATATCCCCGTAATTACGCTTACCTTCTTCGGCGAACCATTCAATGAAATTTGCCCCATAAGCAATTTCTCCTCTGGCTTCTGCTAGTGGCTTGCCTTGCTCTGCGGTTAAAATGTGCGCTAAATCTTCTTGCGCGTCCATCATTAAATTAAACCATTTGCGTAAAATGCTTGCGCGTTCTTTGATGGTTAATTTACTCCAACTATCTCTCGCAGCTTCAGCGGCTTCAATTGCGCGGTTTGTTTCTTTTTCTCCGCATCGAGCTACATCAGCAATAATTTCTCCTGTAGCTGGATTAGTGACCGAATAAAATGAATGATCATCACTATCAACCCATTTCCCATTGATAAATGCACCAGTTTTAAGTAGCTCTTTATCAGATATATTGATATTCATTGCTCACTTCTCCGCTAAAAACCCTAGCTCTCATTGAAAAGCTTATAAAAGCAAAAAATGGTGCCGGCACCAAGAGTCGAACTCGGGACCTACTGATTACAAGTCAGTTGCTCTACCAACTGAGCTATACCGGCACACAAAAAACATCTTAAGGGTGGTTATTTTATTTTTTAATTTACTGTGCAAATTAAACAGTTATCATTATAAGCTAGATTATGAATATAAATAAATAATAATGAATAAAATAATAGAACCTAGCTTTCGTGAAAATGTAGATTTGATGTTTGATCGGGCTTCCAGCCTTATTGATCTTGCGCCAGGACTCGAAGAAAAAATTAAAGTTTGTAATGCGACCTATACGGTCCGCTTTGGCGTGAGACTAAAAGGAAAAATTCAGACCTTTGTTGGTTATAGATCTGTGCATTCTGAACATATCGAACCAGTTAAGGGGGGGATCCGTTTTTCAAAAGCGGTGAACCAAGATGAAGTTGAGGCTCTCGCTGCACTTATGACCTATAAATGTGCCGTAGTTGAAATACCATTTGGTGGATCAAAAGGTGGTCTTTGCATTGACCCAAGAGAATATGATGATAACGAATTAGAAACCATTACTAGAAGGTTTGCTTATGAGCTTGCAAAAAGGGATCTAATTCATCCATCACAAAATGTTCCAGCTCCTGATATGGGTACTGGAGAAAGAGAAATGGCTTGGATTGCCGATCAATATAACAGGATGAATACAACTGAAATAAACAGTCGTGCCTGTGTCACGGGAAAACCGCTCAATGCTGGAGGTATTGCTGGTCGTGTTGAAGCTACTGGCAGAGGAATACAGTACGCACTAAGAGAATTTTTTAGGCACCCCGAAGATGTCGCTAAAGCTAATTTAAAAGATACGCTAGAGGGAAAACGAATTATTGTGCAAGGACTTGGTAACGTTGGATATCATGCCGCATTATTCCTTTCAGCCGAAGATGGTGCCATTATTACTCACATTATAGAAAGAGGTGGCTCGTTGAGTGATGAAAGAGGGTTAGATGTAGAGAGAGTTCATCAACACTTAATGGAATTTGGTAATTTAAATGAATGCCCAGTTGGGAAATTTAATGAGAACTCCGCAGCCACTCTGGAGGAAGACTGTGACATCCTAATTCCTGCAGCAATAGAAAGTGTAATCAATCTAGAAAATGCAGACCGAATCAAGGCCGCACTTATAATCGAAGCTGCAAATGGGCCAATAACCGCGGGTGCTGATGAAATACTCCTAAAGAAAGGAACTGTTATTATTCCCGATATGTATGCCAATGCTGGCGGGGTGACCGTTTCATACTTCGAATGGGTTAAAAATCTTAGCCATATACGATTCGGTCGTATGCGTCGTCGTCAAGAGGAAAGCCGAAACCAACTGTTGGTTAATGAACTAAAAAGAATTGTGAGTGAAAGCGGCTTAAATACCAAGCTGTCAGATGACTTCATCCAGAAATACAGTGAGGGAGCTGGTGAAATTGAATTAGTGCGCTCCGGTCTTGATGACACGATGGTAAATGCCTATCAATCTATACGAGAGGTATGGCACTCCAGAGACGATGTAAGTGACTTAAGATTAGCCGCCTATCTTGTATCCATTGAGCGTATTGCTCAAACTTACCATTCTAAGGGTTTATAAATCTTTTTCTCTATCGATTGCCATTATAGCTAACCCCTCTAATACTAAATTTGGTCTGTAGTGATAACTCTCATCCAAAATATCTAGCAATAGCCTGGCATCGCCACCAGTTACTAAGACTTTGGGCTGATAGTTATTTTTTTTGAGATCATTTATCATCCGCTCAATCGCTCCGCAGATTGCATTGAAAGTACCATGAACTAGGGCATCATCAGTATTGGTCGCCAACATACCAGTGCATTTAGTTATCGAATCAAGAGTCATGTTAGGCAGTTTGATACGATCTGTCTCTTTATCTAAGCATCGCAACATCAATTGTATTCCAGGTATTATTTGCCCCCCAAGATGATGACCATTATTATCAACAGCATCTATTGTAATTGCCGTCCCCAGATCAACCACCATGACATCAGACTGTAATTCATGATATGCAGCAATCATTGCTACCCACCTATCCGCCCCCAATTGTTGAGGATTACCATAACTATTTTGCACATCAAAAGCACTGGATTCACTGTATACAAAATCAACATCACAAGAAAAGCTCTCGCTAATGATTTTAGCGCAACGAGTATTCCAGTCGTCTGACTTAACGCTAGCAATAAGTATCAGATCAATATCTTTAACGATCTCTTTAGCTAAATGAGAAAATTCTGTAGATAATGGCTGAGTATTTTGCATTACCCCATTGAAGATTAATTCATGATTTTCTAGTAACCCCCATTTTATAAATGTGTTACCAATATCAAGTAATAAGTATTTTTTCTTCAGCATGTAATTGCCTTGTTATTTAACTTTCTAACCGAACCTGAAGCTACATGATGGAGTCCTTCAGTATTCAGCACAAGTAATTCCCCCTCTGAACTAATACCTTGGGCTAAACCTTCAAGCTTTTCATTTAATGTCTTAACTATTACTTGTTGACCATACAATAAATCAAATTCAGCCCACTCTTTTGAGAGGATAGAGAAATTTTTTTGCTGAAATTCTTCTATTGCGTGATACATTGACTCAATGCATTGCGCTGCAAGAAAATTTAATGCTGGTACTTTGTTCATAACAGTACCAAGAGCAATCGGCTTCAAATCATCCCCAGAAAATACCTCATTAGTTTTACTTGGCAGACTAATATTAATACCCAGTCCAATAATTACTTTTAAATAGTCGCGTTTATACGCCACAGAATCAATCAGGATACCACCTAGTTTTTGACCCTCAATAATCAGATCATTTGGCCACTTTAAACCGATGTTCTTTACACCAAGTGCAAGAAGTTTTTTTGCTACTCTATGGCCTACCAATAATGACAGTTGAGTCAACCTAGGCTCCTTTTTTATATTAAATGCCAATGACATCCATAAACCTTTATTTTTCTCTGAGACCCATTTTTTACCATATTGACCACGGCCAGCTGTCTGATGGTCGGCTATTACTACTTGAAATGGTTGTTGACCAGCAAAGTTATTCTTTTTTAAATAATCATTAGTCGAATTAATTTCATCAAATAATTTAATCCCAATCAACATTTTAGGCTCATTCAAATTAATGGCTGAGAAAATTTCTTTGGCATCAAGCTCGAGCATAATAATTATCGTTTAGAAAAAATCATTATTTTTTTATTCTTCGTTTCTCTTCCTGCTAACATTCTTTGTATATTTGAACGATGCGTATAGATTAAATATAACGACATCAGCAAAGAATAAACTAACACAGGGTTATTTGAAGCAGATTCTGTTATCAATAAATAAATTGTGATTGAAGCAGTAGCAAGCATTGTAGCTAAACCAACATAACCAAACATGACTAGGATTATTATAAAAGTAGCTAACATCACGACCACGAGAAAAGGTGAAATGACAAGCAATGTACCTATTAAAGTCGCAGCTCCTTTACCACCTTTAAATTGATACCATAATGGCCATACATGACCCATTACAGAAGCAAAAGCACAGCAAAGAATCAATATTTCGCGTGAGATCTGTGGCTCCTGAATCACTAATGGTAAGACCAAGAAAGGAATTAATAAGGTAGCAATAACACCTTTTCCGATATCAATAATTATTACACCCAAAGCAAAGACCTTGCCTTGAGTTCGCAATGCATTCGTCCCCCCCGCATTACCACTACCCATATTTCGGATATCAACCCCACCATTTAACTTACCCATCGTAAGGGCGCCCATAATTGAACCCAAAAAATAACTCAGTAAAAATTTGATACCTAATTCAAACATTACATCCCTTCCTTTTCTTGATTTAAGTCTATCATCAACTAAAATTAGTAAGTAACTTAGCTCAATAATAAATTAATTATTCTGTCCGTTTTGAACTCATATATATAGCAACAAGCACCATCGATACCCCAATAAATTCAACCAGAGTGAAAGAACGATTAAATAATAGAACATCCCAAATAAAGCTCAATGATGGTTGCAATAAGAGCACAATGCCAACTTCTGCAGTAGTAACTTTAGCGAGCGCACTGGCTATAAGTATCAGGCCTGTTGCATGAGAAAAGAGGCCATAAGCAAGTAATAAACTTAGGTCCTGCAGCGAATTGATAGCAAGAGACTCACCTTCCATTTGGGCGATCACCCCAAGTGATAGTGCTACTAATAAGGACATAATTGCAATTTCTCTTACTGGCAAAACATGTTTTGAATCTATTTGTGCTTGACGCATAAATAACATATAGCCGGTGTAGCTCACCGCTGTTAATAAACCAAAGATCACCCCTAAGCGATAGTCGCTATGTAACTGATTCCAATCAATGCCAACAATAGCTAGTAACCCTAATAAAGCTACTGGAATAGCAATAATTTGCATCTTGGTAGGTTGTTGTTTAAACAACATAATACTGGCTAACAGCATAAAAAATACTTGAAAATTTGCCAGTAAGGTTGATAAACCTGGGCCCACATACAAAATACTGCGATGCCAGAACCACAAATCAGCAGTAAAAAAAACTGCAGAAAACACTAAAGCAATCCAGATTGATTTATTAAATGATAATCTTCGGCCTGATAAAAAAATAAAAGTAGTCAAAGCTACTCCACCAAAAAAGACCCGATAAAAACCACTCGTAGTTGGTGAGACATTCACCAAACTTACAAAGACTGGCGAAAAGCTAATCATAAAAGCCCCCATGAAGAGGCGTATACGTGGTTTGGCAAAAAGTTTAATCAATCGTTATCTGGGACACTAGCGACAGTGTCTATCAATTTCAAAGTAAGACATTTAGCTGACCCTCCAGCTTTCAAGAATTCCGAGAGATCAATTTTAACCACCTCGAAGTTATTTTTTTCTA
>Ga0257114_1000988_pt1 | contig 21159 bp, 18 predicted proteins | sample SI112_10mmetaG_FD_190149 | JGI IMG/M metagenome (GOLD analysis project Ga0257114, IMG submission 190149) | Marine microbial communities from Saanich Inlet, British Columbia, Canada - SI112_10m | ecosystem: Environmental > Aquatic > Marine > Inlet | place: Canada: British Columbia | collected...
ACGATCGGTCGTTCGATCGATCGATCGATCGATCGATCGATCGGTCGTTCGAGATCGACCGCGCGTCACGCGTTTCGGCCTTCATGGCGAATCGTTCGCGCTTTATGCGCGTCGCGCGCGGATTTTTTTTTATCCTCGATCGATCCTCGGCCGCGCGTCGCGTCGCGTCGCGCCCGCACATCGAGGTCGAGTCCGGGACGACGCGCGCGGTGCGTCCGTCGAGCGACGCGACGCGACGCGACGCGCGACGCGGGACGCGCGCGCGACGACGCCGACGCGTCGCGGGCGCGCGAGACGACGCGACGACGCGACGACGCGCGAGGGCCAGCCGAGGCGCGAGAGGTTCGACGCGATCGAGCCGAGCGAGGACTGACGACGACGACGACGACGACGGGATTCGAGCGTAGGATGAGCGCGGCGATGAGCGCGAAGGCGCGAACGGTGGTGAAGCTGAGCGCGACGACGCGGAAGAGCCGAGGAGGGACGGGACGACGAGGCGCGACGACGCGCGCGGCGAACGGCGAGAAACCTTGGGGCGACTCGACGCAGTGCGTACAAAACGGTGCGTCGAACGACGAGGAGCGACGCGCGATGGACGCGCGATGGTGCATAAAAATGTGATGCGCGAGTGAGGAGACGCGAGGGGGGAGACGCGCGGACTGACGGTGATGATCGCGGTTGTTACTTTGACGCAGGCGAACGCAAGGAGGGGCGACCGAGGGTATCCGACTCGTTGACGACCCCGATCGTGTGCACGTCGACGTACCACTTCAAGGACACGGAAGAGTTGATCGCGTATCAAGAGGGACGATATGGGAGCTTTGAGTACGGTCGATACGGGAATCCGACGACCAAGGCGTGCGAAGAGAAGATTCGCCAACTCGAGGGCGGAGAAGACGCTCTGTTGAGCGCGTCCGGCATGTGCACGGCGACGACTATGCTGCTCGCGCTCGTCCCAGCCGGTGGACACATTGTCACCACCACGGACTGCTACAGACGCACTCGACAATTCATTCAAACTTTCTTGCCGAAGATGGGCATCACGTCCACGGTGCTCGATCCGTCCGATTACGACGGCTTGGAAAAGGCGCTCAAGGAGAACAAGTGCTCGCTGTACTTTTCCGAATCACCAACGAACCCGTACCTTCGTTGCGTCGATATCGAACGAATCGTGAACCTGTGCAAGCCCACGGGTTGCCTCGTGTGCATCGATGGTACTTTTGCCACGCCGTGCAACTCTCGCGCGCTCGACTTTGGCGCCGACTTGGTGATTCACAGCGCGTCGAAATTCATGGGCGGGCACAACGACGTTCTCGCCGGTGTCATCGTCGGTAAGAAGGAAGCAGTCGCCGCGTGCAGACAATTTCATAATATTTTGGGTGGTGTCATCGATCCTCACGCTGCTTACTTGGTTCTTCGAGGTTTGAAGACCTTGTCGCTTCGAGTCGAGCGCCACAACGACAGCGCGATGAGACTGGCTCAATACCTCGAGAAGCATCCAAAGATTGACAAAGTGCACTATCCGGGATTACCGAGCCACTGCGACCACGAAGTTGCGAAAAAATACATGAAAGGTTTCGGTGGGGTGGTATCTTTCGAGGTCAAGGGTGATCTTTGGGCGACTGCAAAGTTTATCGATAGTTGCGAGCTTCCGTACATCGCGCCGTCTCTCGGTGGCGTGGAGTCGCTGATTGAACAACCGACTGTCGTTTCTTATTGGGATCAGGGTCCTGAAAAGCGCGCTGAGATTGGCATTAAGGATAACCTCGTTCGATTTTCGACTGGGATTGAGGATTACGTCGACATCGAAGCGGATATTGCTCAAGCCCTGGAGAAAATTTAATAAGCGTGCGGTGCATTGCATGTCGTATTCGAAAGAATGAGCGACGAAGCTCAATTAAACTCCCGTCCCACGTATTGTAACTAAGAAAATCAGAAAGAATTAGAGAAAAGAATCTGAAGAATCAATCGACTTAGTATTAAACATCATGCGAGCTACGAGTGCGACATCACGCGGCGACGGCTTCCTCGACTTCTTTTTCGATCCAGCGGTCGTTATCCTTGATGAGTTGAATGAGTTCATCACACGCAGTTTCCATCGCGATACCTCGCTTGACGACTTCCTTACCGACGTACAAGTCAATCTTACCCGGAGCACCACCAACATAACCGAAATCCGCATCCGCCATCTCACCCGGACCGTTGACGATGCAACCCATAACGGCGATGGCGACGCCAGGCAAGTGTCCAGTCTTCTCTTGGATTTGCGCCGTGACTTCTTGCAAGTCGAAGAGGGTGCGTCCGCACGACGGGCAAGAGACGTACTCCGTCTTCGTGTTACGCATACGAGAGCCTTGGAGCAAACCGAACGAGGTCGTACGAAGGAAGTCCAATGAGACATCCTTGTCGGAGCCGGCGTATTGGATCAACACGCCGTCGCCAAAGCCGTCGACGAGCAAACCACCGACTTGGGAGCCGGATTGAATGACGATGTCCGACTTGTCGCCGGTCGGCATGTACATGTGATGAATGACCGGCATCTTCGCACCGACTTGCGCCATCACTTCGGCGATGCGGCGAGAAGAGTGGAGACGAGACTCGCCATCCTTCGTCTTGATGAACACCATGACGGCGTCAGACGCCGCAACAGCCTTGAGTTGTTCGACGGTCTCGAAGCCGTTCAACGTGACAGCCTTTCGCGCGGCACCGGCCGGCAACGGAGCACCGACTTCGTCGGCGCTGACGAGGGCGATGGCGTTCTCCAACGGCGTCGCTCGGAGAAGGTCAGCCGGCACGACAACGCCGCAGCCGATTTCTTGGAGGCGACGGATAGATCGGAGCGCCTTCTCTTCGGACGCGGCGGGAACTTCGCTGAGCAAGATGGAATCACAGGTGGCGATATCACGAAGCGGCATACCGACCGCAAGCTTGGCGCCCAATTCGCGGTAGAAGCCATCTTCCGACGCGAGTTGCGCCGTGGTGACGGCGGCGAGCACAGAGCCGTCGCGGTGGAGAATGTTCCGGAAATCAATCGCATCAGAGTCCTTTTGTTCGGGCAAATCACCAGTTCTGCGCGTGAAGGTCTTGAAGTCACGGACAGTTTCCTCGAATTGCTCGACACCGATGTTTTCGGCGCACGCCTTCATACCGAGGTTGGCCAAGCGCGTGCACGGCTCGATTTCGAGCTCGGATGCTTCGGTGAGAGACACGCGAATGGTGTCTCCGAGACCGTCAAGTAAGAGAGCACCGATACCGATGGAAGACTTCATGCGACCGTCTTCGCCTTCGCCGGCTTCGGTGACGCCGAGGTGAAGCGGGTAGTCCCAGCCGAGCTTGTACATCTCGTGGGACAACAGGCGATACGCTTGCACCATGACGAGAGGGTTAGACGCCTTCATGGAGAAGACAAAGTTGTGGTAATCGTGCTTGCGGCAAATGCGCGCGAATTCGAACGCAGATTCCACCATCCCCATCGGCGTGTCACCAAAGCGCGATAACGTGCGCGCGGACAAAGAACCGTGGTTCGTACCGATGCGCATCGCCACGCCTCGCTCCTTGCACTTCAACACGAGCGGCGTGAAGATTTCTTCAATCTCCGCGAGTTCGGCGTTGTACTCTTCATCCGTTTCGTACAGGATGTTTTCAAACGTCTTACGACCATCCGCAAAGTTACCGGGGTTCACGCGAATCTTATCGAAGCATTCAGCCACCATCATCGCCACCTTCGGCGCGAAGTGGATATCCGCGATGAGCGGCGTATCGTATCCCTTCGCCACGAGCGTCTCCTTGATGATCTTGCACGCCTTCGCCTCTTGCATCCCCTGAACCGTGATCCGCACCATCTCCGCACCGGCATCGGCGCATCGAATCACCTCCGCCACCGTCTTCTCGACGTCTCTCGTGTCGCTCGTCGTCATCGTCTGCTTCACGATTGGGTGCTCCGAGCCAATCTTCACGTTGCCCACGTGCACGGTGCGCGTCTTCCTTCGCACCGTCTCCGCGTGATTCACGCAGTACTTCCCCGTCGGCATCAGCACGCCTCGTTCGTCCATCGCGTACTCCTGCGACACCGCGCCCGCGGCGACGCGCACCGCCCCCCGCGCGATCGCCCTCGAGGTCTTCGCCCCGCGCGTCCCGATCGCGCGTCGCCGCGGCGCCAGCGCGCTCGACGCGTCCATCGCCCGCATCGTCGATCGACGCGCGCGAGAGCTTCGCCTTCGCGAGCGACGGCTCGGATCGTCCGCCCGCGAGTGCCGCGCGGCGATCCCTCGCGCGTCGCCGCGTCGCCGCGTCGCGCGCGCGCCATCCTTTTGGATAAAACGACGCGACGCCGCGACGCGACGGACGACGATCGGCGCGCGCGCGGCGATGGCCTAGGTTTTACTTTCGTGGTCGTCCGGGTGACGCGATCGACGAGTCCTGACCCTCCGATCGGGGGGGTGGGTTTTTTTTAGCGCGCGCGGATCTACGGCGCGGTGATGGCGCTCGCGAGGGCGATCGTGCGGAAGAAGGCGACGTCGGGCGCGGCGTCGACGCGGCGTCGACGCGAGTGAGTGAGAATGAATGCGTGAGCGCCACGCCGCCACCGCGGCGCACGCACACGCGCGCGCTCGACGAGACGCGATGGCGATCACGATCGGGGCTCCGATGACGTTCACCGTGAAGGCGGCGCGACACGTGCGGAAGAAGGCGACGAAGGGACACACCGACACGCGACCGAAGAAGCATCGACCGAGCGACCGAAACCGCAAGGCGGTGGAGTACCCGACGGTGGATCCGGCGACGGCGCCGGCGGTGATGACGGTGGTGTCCAAGTGAACGCACCGAAGAAGAGGGACGCGCGCGAGGCGTGGGGAGCGCTCGACGGCGGTTCGAGCGCGGAGGCGGACGAATTAGTAGGTTGTGATTCTTCGCGAGGGACGACGTAGGGTTTCGTCGCCGGGCGCGCGCGCGCTCGGCGGCTTGTCAATACGATGGGCTCGCTTTTAATTTATCGACGACGTCGACGCGCGTCGAACGCGCGTCGCGTCGCGATGCACGCGCTAATCGCTAATCGCTCGCTATTTGACTCGCTAAGTCGCTAGGAAGATTCACTCGCGCCGCTTCTCGTACCGCGCCAGAGGGCGCGCGAGGAGCGAGCTCGCGAATATTTGAAGGGGGTGGTAAATCACCAAGGGAAGCACATAAGACGCGAGATTGGGATCGCCCTCGAATGTGGTCGATATCAGAGGCAAGCCGAACGCTAAGGTTTTGTGCGAACCCATGTATAGGGCGCAGACGACGTCCTCGCGCGAGAAGGCGCCGACGCGAGACGCCGCCAAAAAAATCGATCCCTTGTGCAAGAGCATGAACACCAACAAGACGCTCACTAAGTGTGCGCTTGAGTTGAAATCTAACATCCCCGCCTCGCTTTGTTCCGCTGTGACGAAGGTTTTGGCGATGATGGCGAGCAAAATGGCATCGCCGAGCAGTTTGCTCGGCTCCTTCAAGCCGCCCTCGGCGGCGGACGCCACGCCCGGGATCAAACGCAAGCTCATACCGAGAGCGACGGGTAAAAATGCTTGAACGAGCAGCTTCGAACTCGATGCGATCGGATCCACCGAGCTGTCGGCGCCGAGATAGAAATGTATCAACGCAGGGGTCAAGAAAATACCCGCGAGGTTCGCCGCCATGGAATTCAGCAAGGCGGCTTCGACGTTCCCGTTCGCCGACCGCGTGAACGCCACGCCGGAACCTACCGTCGTGGGCAAGCACGCCAACACGAATAAACCATCGACCACGTTCTCGCTCAACCACCCCGATTCAATCAAAACCGGCGCGGCTGCGGCTATGACGATCGTCGGAAAGACGAAGATGAACGCCTGCGTAAACGCGTTGAGCGACACGTCGCTCGCGGCTTCCTTCAACGCTCTCACCGGTAATCCAACGCCCGCGATGAAGAATAAGGCTGCGATGGCATACTTTTCCAACCCTCCCGACCCCCCCGACCCTCCCGCCGCACCACCGAACGACTCCACGACGTCGCGAAACTCTGGCGACGCGCTCGCGCACGCCGCCGCCCCCACGCCCGCGAAGAAAAAGTTCTCTCGCAACCACGCCTTCACCGCCCGAACGCCGTCGTCGCTCCCGCGCGCGTCCGAGGTATCGTCCTCGCCGTCCGGATCGTCCTCGCTCGCCCTCGAGCGCGCGTCGACGCGTCTTCGGTGTCGGCCTTCGCGCGGTGTCGACACCGAACGCCCGCGCCGCATCGCCGCCGCCGGCACTCGTCGACGCCTCGCGTCCGGCGTCGCGCGCGCGCTCCATCGACGCGCGCGCGCGCTCGTCGACGCGCTCGCGCTCGACGTCGTCGCGAGCGCGCGCGCCGTCATCGCCGCGGTGTGTCGCGCGCGCCGTCGACAGCGGCATCGATGCCGCTACCGATGATTCGTCGCGCGGCGTCGCGCGCGTCGACGAGCGCCCGCGCCGCGACGCGCGCGCTGTCGACGATGACCCCGAGCGTCGACGATCGCGCGCGCGCGCGCTCGGACGCGCGAGACGCGCCGCATTCCGCGAACGCGCGCGCGATTGGTGCGCTCGCGGCGGCTCGCGCGCGGACGACGACGACGTCGCGCGCGGACGGCGATCGTCCGTCGTCGCGCGCGCGCAGATCGTTCGGGACGTCGTCGATGATGACGATGGCGAAGGGTCGGGACGGGACGGGCGCGACGAGCGCGACGGCGAGAGAGAAGCCGCGCGTCGGGTACAAGGGAAAGAAACTCACCGCTGACGAGGAGGAGGACGACGGCGACGGGAAGCGATCGAAGAAGACGAAGGAAAAGATTTCTAAATATAGGAAATTTAGCGTGGCTGGGAAAGGGACGGTGCGGGCGAAGAGGAAGGACGCCGCCGGGGAGAACGCGAGGGAGGCTCGGTCGCTCGAGAGTCCGCGCGCGGGCGGCGCCGCGGAGATCGCGGAGGGAACGACTTTGGTAGAGTTGGCGAGGGTATTGGAGATGGAAACTCGGGATTTAGAAACTGTGCTAGCGAACTTGGGTGAGTCCTTGGCGTCGAGCGAGGATGCGGTGCCGACGGACGTGATGGAGTTGGTCGGGTTGGAACTGAACGTGGACATCTCCGTCTCTCCGGATCCGAACGCGGACGCGACAGAGGTTGTGCGGCGACGAGGCGTAGTGGCGGTCATGGGACACGTCGATCATGGGAAAACGACGCTGCTGGATTCGTTGCGCAAGACATCCGTGGCCGCGGGCGAGGCGGGAGGAATCACGCAACACATAGGCGCCTTCGTCGTCGAGCTTCCAGGCGGACACGGATCGCTGACATTTCTCGATACTCCCGGTCACGCCGCGTTTAGTGCGATGCGACAGCGTGGAGCGACGGCAACGGATGTTGCCGTACTTGTTGTCGCCGCGGATGATGGGGTAATGCCACAAACGCGAGAGGCAGCGGCGCACATACAGGCGGCGGGGGTGCCGATGGTCGTCGCGCTTACGAAGATTGATAGAGAAAATGCCGATCCACGACGAGTGAAGAGTGAGATCGGGAGCATGGGCATAGAATTAGAAGAATTCGGGGGTAAAGTGCAGTGTGTCCCCATTTCAGCCATCACAGGTGAGGGATTGGCAGAATTGGAAGAGTGTCTCGTCCTCGAGGCGGATGCGCTCGAGTTAAAGGCGTCTCTCTCGGGCAAAGTTAATGGTGTTGTTTTAGAGGCAAAGTTAGATAAAGGGCAAGGTCCGACAGCTACTGGATTACTGCGCTCTGGTACGCTCAAAGTCGGTTCGTATGTGGTCGTGGGTAATCAGTATGGCAAAGTTCGAAGCTTGCGCAACGCCAAAGCCGAGCAAATCTCGCACGTTGGTCCGGCTGAACCTTTCGAGCTCGTCGGTTTGAAAGGGGTTCCTTCGGCCGGTGATAGCATCACGATGGTTGAATCCGAGTCTAGAGCGAAGAGAATAAGCGAAGCACGAGAAGAACGCGAAGCGCGGATGAAAGGTGAAGACGAGGAGGCGGCGCCAGCGAATCAGTCTGAAATTGATCCCGAAGAGCGAGGACATTTAAACGTCATCATCAAGGCTGACGTTCAAGGAACGGCAGAAGCTGTGCGCGACGCTCTTTTAGGGCTCGCATCTGAAGCCGTTGGATTGAAGGTCGTGTTCATGGGCGTTGGCGCCATCACGGAAAGCGATATAAGCTTGAGCGCTGCCATCGGCGCTCCGGTCCTGGGATTCAACGTGCGCGAGCCGCCCAACTCGCTCGCGAAATTAGCCAAGCAGAAAGGTGTGCGCATCGTTCGACACCGAGTTATTTACCACTTACTCGACGAAGTGGGAGAGATGCTCACCGGCTTAGCGCCCATGGAGGAGCACGAACAAATCGAGGGTGAGGCGAACGTCGTGCAGATATTCGACATGTCCGGCGCGAAAGGCAACAACGCCACCATCGTCGCCGGCTGCGTCGTCGGCCAAGGAGCGATGAAAGCGGGTGAGAAATTTAGGTTGATTCGCGACGGAGTGTGCATCCACGAAGAGCTACTCGACTGTTCTTCCATGCGCCGCCACCGGCTCGAAGTCGACGCCGTCGGCAAAGGTAGCGACTGCGGTATCGCTCTCGCAGACGTCGTCGACATCCGCATGGGGGACGTCATTCAGTGCGTATCGCTCGTTCGCCGCCCTTTACGTTCAGTCAAGGTTGAATCCGGCGGCGCGCGCGTGGTGAAGGGAGATTAAGGATGTTTCTACTTTGCTACGATGCGATAAAAAAAATGCGTTCCAAACGCTTACTTCCCGAGCGAGCACTTCGTCTCAAACGCCTCTTGTTCCCGCCGACACTTTTCAAAGTTATTGCTCCTGTAATCCAAGCACTCCGCGTACGCGTTCAATTCATCCCCACACGTCGCCTTCAAGTCCCTGAGCACCTCCACCAGACACCCCGTCATCGCCGCGCCCTGTCGCAGGCACTTTTCCGGGTCTTGATCGCCCTTCTTGCACTTCAAGAACGCGCTCGTCTTCTCCGCGCATCGCGTTTGCAGGTGTTTGTGCACCGCGAACAGCATCGCCGACGCCGGCACGGCGCTCGCGCGCGCCTCTTCATCGCTCATCGTCACCGCGCGCGTTCGAGCGCGAGGTTTCCGTCGCGATTTCGGATTCGCGATTCGCGCGTCGCGCGTCGCGCGTCGACGACGACGGTCTCGTTCGCGCGGTCGATTCCGCGTCGACGTCGACGTCGTTCCGCGCTCGACCGCGCGTCCGCGTCCGCGGCGCTCGCGAGCGAGGCGAGGCTGGATGTGTCGCGTCGCGCGGTCGACCGCGCGCGTCGTCGACCGATGCGATCGCCGCGCGCTCAGAGCGCGCGACGATCCGACGCGTCGTCGCGCGATCGAGGTGAGTAAAATACACGCGCGCCTAACGCCTACGGCTACCGGCCTACGTCGACGTCGCCGTCGCCTCGAGCGCCTCGAGCGCGCGCTCGCTCTCGGTGCGCTCGAGCGTCGCGCGCGGCGTCGTCGCGCGCCGCGCGCCGCTCGATCCGCGCCTCGACGCCCGCGCGGACGCCGCGACGGCGTCCGCGAACGCGCGCCGCTCGCTCGCGCCGAGCGCGACCGGGACGGCGACGCGCGTCGTCGCGTCGTCGCGTCGCCGCGCGTCGCCGACGCCGTCGCCGTCGAGCGCGAGCGCGGCGTCGTCCTCGGGCGACGCGATCGGCGCGAGCGCGTAGGCGCCGTCGCGAAGCACGCGCAGGGATTCGCTCGCGCGGCGCCGCGCGCTCGCGCTCGCGCTCGCGCTCGCGCGCGCGTCGGACGTCGTCGTCATCGCCGCGCGCGCGAGTGACGATTCGGGACGACGACCGCGAGCGCGCGCGCGAGCGGCGCGGATGACGCCGTCGCGCGCGCTGCGCCTGCCGAAGACGTCCGCTCGCGGCGCCGCGCGCGAGCTCGCGGTGTGGACGTTCGCGGACGTCGCGAACGCCGAGGAGGTGCGCGCGGCGGTGCGCGACGGGACGCTCGAGTGCGCGGTGCTGGACGCGCGCGCGATCGCGAGCCTGGCGTGCGTGGAGTTGGCGGCGTACAAGGCGGCGCTCGCGTGCGAGCGAGGGGCGATGGTGACGCGCGCGGTGCACAGCGAGCTGGTGTTTTGTCTGTCGCCGACGCGGCACATCAGCGAGGCGTTTCGACGCTTCGGCGGCGACGAGAACACGAGGGCGTTGATCGTGTGTAAGTTCGACGCGAACGACGAAGATTTAGAGCGCGTGCGAAGCGTGGTGAAGGGAGAGCTCGTGGCGTTCGACGCGCGGCCGGCGGTGGACGAGGCGGCGTTGAAGAAGTGGTACAAGGTGCACGAGAATGAGCTCGAGATCGGTAGTTTAGCGGACGCCGTGCTGAGCCGTATAGCGATCAGGGACGTGGCGTAGCGCGCGTGATGAAATATGCGTGACGCGTGCTTCGGTGTATGATAAAATAAATCTCTAAAACTAACGAGTCGTCTGCGCTTACTCACGACGACTTGACGCAGTGCGCGATGAAGTTGATTTGCGTGTCGGAAGATAACGACCATTTGTTTCGCAACGGGTCGTAGACCATCCCCGCGAGCTCGACCATCTCACAATTCGCGTGACCCGCCATCATCGCAATCTCTCCAGGGGTGAGAAACTTTGAGAACTGATGTGTTCCCGGCGGCACGAGGCCGAGCACGCGTTCCGCCGCCAAGATGGCGAACGCGAACGATCTCGCCGTACGATTGATCGTGCTCACGAACAACGCGCCTTTCGGTTTCACTAATTTCGCAATCGATTTCGTGAACTCCAACGGATCGGTGACGTGCTCGATGACCTCCAAACTCGTCACGCAGTCAAACGTTTCGCCGCGTTCGACGAGTTCCTCCGCCGTCACCGCCTCGTACTTCAAATTCTTCACTAAATCCGGATCCAACTCCGCGTGCGCGCGCGCGATCGCTATGTTAGCCGCACCCGCATCAATAGCCGTCACTTGCGCTCCCAATCGAGCCAAACTCTCCGCCAATATCCCCCCCCCGCAGCCGACGTCTAAAATTTTCAACCCGCGCAGCGCCGCCCCCGGCCCGTTCCCGCCCAGCACATCGCCGTACTGTCCGACCAGGCCGTCCCGTATGAACCGCACCCGCACTGGATTCATCGCGTGCAGCGCCGCGAACGGGCCCTCGCCTTCGTTCCACCACAGCGCGGCGTCCGCTTCAAACTTTGCCTTTTCCCTCGCGTCCACTTGTCCCGGCAACTTTCCCGCGTCGTCCTTCACCGCCGACGTCTCGTGACGTCGCACTCGCGTCGCGCGCGACGCATCGATCGCCGCGGCGCTCGTCGACGCTCTCGCGGTCGTCGCGCATCGCGCCACGAGGCGTCGAAGCGTCATTGAGTGCCGCGCCGTTCGTCCCGCGCGTCGCGCGCGCGCGCCGATGGCGTGGGGTAAAAGCGCGCCCGAGGGCGATCGACCGTCCTGGCTCGCGCGCATCGAAGCGAACGACGCCGCGCTTCGATCGGTGCACGTGCTGCGCGTGCGCGCGTTCGACGAAGCGACGCAAATCGCCACGGCGAAGGCGCTCGAGGAGAATGAACACGTGCGAGAGTTTTACGCCTCGGGGCATCGCGTGAGCGCGCCCGCGGCGCGCGCGTGGGCGGCGTGCTTGGCGATAAATACGTCCATCAAGTCGATGTGCGTGGGAGACGAAACGTTCGGGGACGATGGGGACGACGGGACGGAGAGCGCGCTGGAGACGACGCTGCGGGGCGCGGCGCACGGAGCGGCGCTGGAGAGGCTCGATTTAGAGTATAAAGGCGTGCGAGACGAGCACGGACGGGCGTTGGGGAAGTGCATGACGCAGTGCGCGATGCGCGAGCTGCGGTTGGGGAGGAATGAGAAATTGGGCGCGGTGGGATACGCGGCGACGTTTAACGGAGCGAGCGAGGGAGCGACGCTCGAGACGCTCGATTTGACGGATAACGCGCTCGATACCGCCAGCGCGAGCGCACTGGGGGAGTTCTTGAAGTCACCGTGCCCGTTGAAGCGACTGGGTTTGACGAGATGCGCCATCGGAGCGGAAGGGTTGCGCGCCGTGGGCACGGGTTTGGCGTCGCGAGCGAGCGTGGAGGCGCTAGAGATGAACGGCGTGAAGCTCGGTAAAGGGGGCGCTCACGCGTGCTTCGGCGATGGCCTGTTCACGATTGGAACGCAAAAATTAAGCATCACCGCGGTTGAGTTCGTGCAGTGCGAGATCGAGGACGCGAAAGACGTCGAGGCGCTCGACAGCTTCCTCGCCGCGTGTCCAAATTTGGTGAGTGCGAATTTACGAGGCAACGCGTTCGGTGACGCTGGATTAGCCACGCTCGCGAAGGGTGCGTTCGGGACTCGAGTGCCAGAATCACTTGATCTCGGAGCGTGCGCGATCACCGTCGACGCGGCCGACTCATTGGGGTTTGTGCTGAAGGCTTCAAAGTCTCTCGCGCTCTTCGACAACGCCGGACTCGGCGACGCCGGAGTCGCAAAAATTTTCGGCGCCGGCCAAGGATCTTCTCTCACGCTCCTCGACCTCGGTGCCGTGGGTTTAACCGTCGAAGGCCTCCGCGCGGTCGTCAAAGCGTTCGAAAACCCTCAGACTTTCTCTGATTTACGAACGCTCGTCGTCGGTGGCAATCCCGGCGCCCAAGACGACGAGTGGGAGCGACTCGTCAACAATCTGCGAGCCATCCGCCCCGAGCTCGACGTCGCTTGGCGCGCCGCGGACGGCGGCGACGACTCTAAGCTCACGCGCGACGCCACGGGACGCGTAATTTCGGTCGACAACTAGACATTTAGATTTTGAAACCATTCGCCGCGAGGCGTCGGCGCTCGCGCGCGTAGACTTTGTTCTCATTCCTCAGCGCGTCTTCAAATCGTCGTCGTCCGAATCACGCGCGCGCGCGTTCGCACGACAGTGCGTGATCCAACGTCCACGTCCCTAAGCGGTGCGCGGCGCGCATCACAGTCTCCTCGCGCGGCGACGGGTGATATTTCGACGCCAATCGTCCCGGTGAATCCCTAAGCCAACGCGAGGCGCGATGTCATTTCGACGACGATTGAAAGGGAAACAGCCGCCCGAGGGGTTCGATATGATCGAACACGCGATCGAGGATTTCGAGAATCAGATGAAGGACGCGGTGAACGAGGAGCACGAGGGGAAGAGGAAGAATGAGTTGTCGTGGCGAATTCACAGGATTCACTGGGAGAAGAATCGCTTCGTATTCGATTTGATGTACAAGCGCAAAGCGTTGAAGCGCGAGCTGTACGATTACTTGTGCCGCGAGAAAATCGCTGATCAGGCGCTGATTTCAAAATGGCGCAAACCAGGGTACGAGAATTTGTGTTCGCTCTTGTCGATTCAAAAGTCGGCGACGAATTTCGGCACGGCGAGCATCTGTCGCGTGCCGATGGCGTCGAGAGCGCCGCAACAGCGCTTGACGCCGAACGTGAAGACGGGATGCATCTCGTGTTGTTCCGGGGACGGTATCATGGGCGGTCCAATCTGGTGGAACACACCGATCACCGAGGACGTGGAGAAGAAGGCGACCAAGAAGCGCAAATCCGCCGAGTCAGAGGCGGAGGAGGACCCGGACGTGGCGAAGCGCATCGCCGCGTTGAAGCGAGAGATGACGGGCGGTGGCGCCGCGGTCGAGGCGCACGACGGGTTGGATTGACCCAACGTCGCGGTCGAGCAGTCGCAATCAGTAGAAACATTTTAGCGCAGACCAAACTTTTAGCACGAGGAATCGAAACCGTCGCGTTCGAAACCGCCCGCTCCGGCGCACTCCGCGACGCGCGGAATCGCCATGCGCGGCGCGGCGCGAGGCGTGCTCAGAGGCGACGCATTTTTCGCCGCCATCGAGCCCTACCGCGCCATCTTCGCCGTGGCGCTGCCGCCGGATTTCGCCGGCGCCGCGCGCGCGACGCCCCCTGGGACAGCGCGCGACGAGACGACGACGACGACGACGCGCGACGACGCGGCGTGCGCCAAGTGCTGGGGCGTGAGCGCGTCGAACGCGTACTTAAATCTCGCGAGCGCGCGAGGCGTGGTGATGATACGCGGCGATTCGCGCGCGTCGCCGCCGACGACGGCGCTGGCGCGCGCGCTGCTGGGCGGACGCGGCGACGCCGGGACGATTCCGGGAGGCGTCTTACTCACGCCCACCGTGCACGAAGACGCGCGTAAAGTGAGCGTTGAGGATGCAGAATTCATAGCGCAGGCTCTGCGAGCGCACGACGCGCGATTGCGGGACGTACCGTTCGGATGGTGGGACGGCCCGCTCGCCGAGTCGTGGCGCGCGCCGCCGGAGGACGACGACGAGACGGAGCGCGCCAAGCCGGCGGCGGCGAAAGTCGCCCGCGCGCGACTCGCGAGCTTTCTAGAGCAAACTCAGGGCGCGTTGAACACGTTCGGATGAGCGCTTCGCCCGCATTTAGGCTTTATTCGTGTTGTATTTTATCAGATTCCAGTTTGCGCCGCGACCGACCGACCGACCGCCCAGACCGACCGGCGACCGACCGCGTCGTCAAAACGAGCCTCTCCCTCGACGACGACGACGCCTGGAACGCGCGAAGCACGAGATGAGCGACACGCTGAAAAAGATTCAAGATTTTTTGCGCAAAACGCACGACGATGCCCTCGTCAAGGCGAACAAACCGATCGCCATCGTCGCCATGGTGCTGAACATCATCTTCCCCGGAGTGGGGACGCTTGTCGCGTGCGTGACCGCAAACAAAACGTTCGAAGGGTTGAAGTGTTTCGCGATGATGTGGTTGATGTGTTTCGCGTTCTTCGTCGGATGGGTGTGGAGCATCGTGCACGGGGTGCAGTTGTTCATGAAGGCGAGCGCGTGAGAGTACACATTATAACCGTGTAATGCTACAACGACGCGAGACGCGAGCTCACGTCTCTCGATCGCGTACGAAATTGAATAGTTTGACGTATTCCTCCATGGTGAGCTCTTGCGGACGAACTTTAAGTCCGCGGTCGAGCAACGCGAACGCGCCGTCCATCGTCGCCTCGTCGCACACCGCCTTGAGGTTGTTGCGTAACATTTTACGCTTTTGCGCGAAGCACGCCTGGACAAAGGTGAAGAATTGCTTGTCGGTGCCGTTCAAGGGTAAGAGCTCGTGCGGCTCTTTCGGCTTGAATCCGATTAAACACGATTCCACGTTCGGCGGCGGCATGAAGCAATCACGCAAAACTGGACGGATGTAATACGGCTTGGAGTAGTAGTGGACGCGAACGCTCATCGCCCGATAGTCTCCGCCGCCGGCGTCGTCGCGCACCAAACGCTGCGCCACTTCCTCTTGAAACATAAAAATCATATCCTCAAACGTGTCACCCATCGGAAGCAACACCTTCAACACGTCTGTGGTGATGTTGTACGGAATATTCGCCACCACTTTCGCCCTCGGCGTCTCCGGCGTCGCGCGCTCAAACGCCGTCGCCAATCCGTCCCACTTCAAAAAATCCCCCTCCACCAACTCGAACGCATCTTTATACTCCACGCACAACCCTTCCCGTAATTTCTCCGCTAAATTCCTATCCTTCTCCACCGCCAACACGCGCGCCCCGCGCTTCAGCATCTCGTTCGTCAAGTTTCCCGTCCCCGGTCCAATCTCCAGCACTCGCTCCCCCGCTCCCAGCCTCGCCGCCTCCACCGCGTCCGTCACCACGCTCGCGTCCACCAAAAAGTGTTGTCCGAGCCACCGTCGCGCCTCGTGCTCGGCGTCCTCGACCCGGCCGCGCAGCGCGCCGTCCTCGCGCGACACTTTTCGCGCCTCTCGCCGCGCGTCCTCGCGCTCGCGCTTCGCGCGCTTTTTGTTGGCGCTCAGCCGCTGCGGCGCGCGCGCGAGGCGACAGACGACGCGGCGACGCGCGCGGTCGCCGTCGCCGTCGCGCGTCGCCGCGTCGACGCGCGCGCGCGGTCGACGCGCGCGCGCGGTCGACGTCGAAGCCGCCGCCGCCGCCGCGGCGAATGAAATCGTCATCGCGTCGACGCGAGACGAAGTCGACGCGCGCGTCGACGCGACGCCCACGCGCGCGTCGACGCGGCGTCGAGTCGACGCGGCGTCCGTCGGCGCGGCGTCCGTCGCGTCGCGTTACGACGCGTTGCACTACATGGAATTGACGTTACATTACATTACACTGACTTTACATTGACGTGACGTTACGCGACGCCGCGTCGAGCGACGGCGACGTCGACGACGCAATCGCGCGCGCGCGCGTCCATCGCATCGATCGCGCGCTCGCACGCGCGCCGCTCGCGCGCGAGCGCGCGCTCGAAATCCGCCTCCGTCGCCCGCCTCGCGCGCTCGCGCGCGTCTCGCGCCTCCGTCGCGTCCTCGACGTCCGCCGCCGTCGCCGCCATCGTCGCCCCGATCGCCCTCGCGCGCGCCTCGATCGCGCGCGCGCCGTCCCGAATCGCTCGCCTCGCGTCCTCGACCTCGCCTCGCGCGTCCTCGAGCGCTCGCGCGCCGCCTCGCGCGTCGGCCGCCGCCGCGAGCGCCGCCGCGAGCGTCTCGCTCGTCTCGCGCGCGCGCGTCGCCGCCGTCGCCAACCGCGCGCGCGTCGCCGCGATCGCCGTTCGCGCGTCCGTTTCGTCGCGCTTCGACGCGCGCTTCGCGTCGCGCGCGATCGCGCGCGCGGCGTCCGACCGCGCGCGTCGCGACGCTCGACGCGAATCGCGCGTCGTCCGCGCGCGATTCGCGTCGAGCGACGCGCGGATCTCGCGAAGCGCGCGTCGCGCGCGGACGACGTCGCGCAGCACGCGTCGCGTCGCGTCCTCGTCGTCGTCGTCGTCGTCGTCGTCCATGCGCGCGCGTGTGCCGACGCGGCGCGTCCGAAACGACATCCAACCCGACCGTCGCGCGCCGCGACGTCGCGCGCGCGCGTCGGCGTCGTCGCGCGCGCCGCGCGCCGGCGCGTCGTCGACCGGCGCCGCGGTCGCGCGGTCGACGCGCGCGACGCGACGCGTTCGATCGATCGATCGAGCTCGGCACTCGCGCGCGCGCGACGACGCGACCCGGATCGTCGAGCGACGGCGATCGCGACGCGGCGACCGCGCGAGCGCGACGAAGGACGACGACGCGCGGCGTCGCGCGTCGATCGGGATCGAACGCGTCGCGACGACGGCGACGACGAGGGGGCGGATTTGAGATTTGATTCGAACGAACGAACGAACGAACGAGGCGCGGCGACGACATGGGGAAGGAGTCGTGGTTCTCGCGCGCGGTGGCGAAGATGTCGAGCAAGACGCAGCGAGCGAGCAAGGCGCAGCGGGCGGCGAGCGAGCGAGAGGGAGGGATGACGACGGGGGACGCGCGCGCGAGGACCGAGGCGAGCGCGGGCGAGACGACGACGACGACGACGACGACGACGACGACGACGCAGGCGCAACAGGGGACGGGGAAAAGGATGTGCGTCGAGGATTTTGAACCGCTGAAGTTGATCGGGCGAGGGGCTTTCGGTGCGTGAACGACGCGACGCGACGCGACGCGGACGACGACGCGCGCGGGAATATTCCGGGAGGACGCGGGACTGACGACGGGTGGGATTCGTTTCGCGCGCGCGAACAGGGGAGGTGCGGTTGGTGCGACAGAAGAGCACGGGGGAGATTTTCGCGATGAAGAAGCTGAAAAAGTCGGAAATGGTTCGGCGCGGGCAAGTCGATCACGTCAAGGCGGAGCGAAACTTGCTCGCCGAGGTGAACTCGCGCGCGGTGGTGACGCTGTATTATTCGTTTCAAGACGATCAATTCTTGTACCTCGTGATGGAATATTTACCGGGCGGAGACGTGATGACTCTGTTGATTCGACGCGATACGCTCACGGAGGAAGAGACGCGGTTTTACTTGGCGCAGACGGTGGCGGCGCTGGAGACGATTCATCGACACAACTTTATTCACAGAGACATCAAACCGGACAACTTGTTGCTCGACAAGGATGGTCACATGAAGTTGAGCGACTTCGGATTGTGCAAACCCATCGATCCGGCGTATCAGCAGGCGGTTCTCCCGGAAATCTTGGAGAACGAAGCGGCGACGAGTCGAGACGGCGAGGGCAATTTGCCAAACACGATCGAGACGGATCAAAAGCGCGCGGAAGAGCTCGCGAACTGGCAGAAGAATCGACGTCGGTTGGCGTTCAGCACAGTTGGTACGCCGGACTACATCGCCCCAGAAGTTCTCCTGAAGAAAGGATACGGCTTGGAGTGCGATTGGTGGAGCGTCGGTGCTATCATGTTTGAAATGCTCATGGGTTACGCGCCGTTTTACAGCGACGAGCCGATGACGACGTGCCGTAAAATCGTGCACTGGAGACACCACTTGAGAATTCCAGACGACGCGACGATCTCTCCCGAAGCGCGCGACTTGATCGAACGTCTGTTATGCGACGTCGATCAGCGTTTAGGAACGAGCGGAGGCGTGGAAGAGATCAAATCGCACAAATTTTTTAGCGGCATCGACTGGGACACTCTCTACACGAGGAAGCCACCCCATAGTCCCGTCGTTTCGCATCAATTGGACACTCGTAACTTTGAAGATTTCGAAGAGGACGAGAGCATGCGAAAGAAGAGTGAACTTGGGGAAACGGATGCGGGCAAAGATTCCAACTTTGTCGGTTACACGTACAAGAACGTCGAAGTCGTCGGCGACCAAGTCGTCAAAGTGAATCCGACGCGACCGTCGTTGACGACGCTTTTCCCTTCGACTAAGAAGTAGTAGTTTTAATTCGTACGTAGTGCGCGCGCATTGTAATGAAGGCAACGACGCTGGTGTTCTTGGGTGATACAGTACATCTGTTTTGATTCAACTCAAACTAATAGATAAACATTATTAGGGAGGTGATGGTACACTGGCATTCGGTGATGTTAAATAGTCCATCGTGCTCAGATTTTGCGCGCAAGCGCTCGCGAGCGCCGCTCTTCTGCGTAAATACGGTATTTTTGCTATTTTATTGTTGCTTTCTTCCGAAGCGGAACTTGGAGAAAAAAGACTTGCTCGGAGGTTTCGCCAAGGTTTCGATGACTTCTTCCGGAGAATCACGCGCTTCGAGTAAAGGCTGCAAATCTCTAAAACGAGGCCGCGACTGCGGCACGGTTTTCCAACAATTCTGCATCAATTCTGCGAACAGGGGATCGCACTTATGCGGTATCGGCGGGCGGATTCCTCTCTGAACGACCGCCACTGCGGCTTGAAGAGGATTCAACTCCCCGTACGGGGTTGCGCCTCCGGTGACGATTTCCCAAAGCGTAATGGCGAAAGAAAACACATCTGCCTTGACGTCGTACTCGCCGTGCGTGATGACCTCCGGAGCCATCCATCGGTACGTGCCTGTTTCCGCGGTCATCCTCGATCGGTTTCGAGGTACTCGACGTGCAAGACCAAAATCGGAAATTTTTGCGTCAAAAGATCCAGAAAGTAAGACGTTCGCAGCCCTCAAGTCTCGATGTATCACGCCCACTTCGTGCAAGTACGTCATGCCTCGCGTGATGCCGACGGCGACTCGTATCGCTTCCACCTTTCGCATCGGACCATTTTCGCGCAAGTACTCTAGTAAGGGACCCTTTGCCATGAATTCTGTCACCAAGCATAGCTCCGACCCCTCGACCACCGAGCCAACGTACCCGACAAGGTTTGCGTGCTTGAGAGTTCGAAGCATCTTGACTTCTTGGAAAAAGTCAAGCTGCGCCGATTTGACATCGTCCCGCTTGAGCGTCACATATTTTAGCGCGACTTCGATGTGAACGACTCGTCCTTCTCTCGTTCTGCTGGGATAAATGCCGTGATACAGCGTTCCGAACGTCCCTTCACCGATTTTGCGTCCGATTTGAAGCTTTTTCGAATCGATGTCGCTTCCTACGCTCAACGCGCCGTCGCTGTTGTCCTCCGACATGGGTTCCTCTGTAGCTTCTTCACTCCCCGGCGTATCCGTCGCCGATGCTGTATTGTTGAACGAGTCATTCATCGACAGTTCCGAGCCAGACCGCGAATGCGAACGCCGACTAGAAGCGCGTCCGCCAAAGCTCGCAGCCGCCCGTTGCGATTTACCGTGATGCTCCGCGGACGTGCTCGGGGAAAAAGCTTCACCACCTCGCGCCCGTGCGTCTCTCCGGCGCTTCACTCCCGACTTCGGCGGTGCCGCGTTGATGATCAAAGGTACCGGCGGCTTCTTCTCCTCGCTTTCCTCGTTCACAAGCGCAGCCTCCACCGCTTCCTCGAGCGCGCGTTCGTCCTCGCCCTCGTACCCGACGACGGTGAAAAAATTCAACGCCATTCCGTCCACGCTCTTGTGCGCCTGCGCATCCTTCACCTCCAACCCGATCCTATCTATCACCTGCATCGTCCTCGATAGCATCCCACCGACGTCCGCGCCGCAAAACACCAATTTATACTCCGTCTCCTCCGGCGTCTTCAGACCCGCGCCGCGCACCGCCGCCGTCAGCTGTTCCAGCTCGTACGCCTCGCGCGAAAACGACGTCCCCGCCGACGCGTTCGACGAGTTCGATCCCCCCCGCGCCATTCTCTGCGACGCGTCGTCCTCGTCCTCGCCCGCGACTCTCCGCGCCCCGCACGAGAGCGCCCTCGCCCCGTGTCGCTCCGCCGCGACCGCCGCGCGCACGAGCACCACGCACGCGTCGTCCATCGCCCGCGCCTCCCGCCAATCGCACGTGGGAAATCGTTTCGCCAGTTCCTCGCGCATCGCCGCGTCCCGCGCGTCGCGCGTCCTCGCGCGCGTCCCGTCGTCGTCGTCGTCGTCCTCGCGTCGCGTCGTCGCCGCGCGCGCGTCGTCGTCGCCGCGCGCCGTCGCCATCGCGCCCGCGCCGCGCCCGCGCGCCCGCGCGCCCGGTCGTGCGAAATACGCGCGCGCGTTCGAGCGCTCGCGCGGGCGTCGCGCGGTGTCGCGCGCGTCGGCGTCGCGCGACGCGTCGGTTGGCGACGCTTCGGGTGGCGCCGCGCCCCGTGGCCTTTCGCGACGGTGGTCGCCCGGTCGCCGATCGTTCGCGCGCGCGTCGTAGTGTGAGACTCTTTACGAGTCAGGACCCGTCGAATCGATGCGCGCGAGGGTCGATCGCGATCGTTCGCGCGCGCGTCGTAGTGTGAGACTCTTCACGAGTCAGGACCCGTCGA
>Ga0257114_1000990_pt1 | contig 21130 bp, 36 predicted proteins | sample SI112_10mmetaG_FD_190149 | JGI IMG/M metagenome (GOLD analysis project Ga0257114, IMG submission 190149) | Marine microbial communities from Saanich Inlet, British Columbia, Canada - SI112_10m | ecosystem: Environmental > Aquatic > Marine > Inlet | place: Canada: British Columbia | collected...
CCAATAAAAGTTTAAGCAGTCAGAATAGTGTGAGTCATAATTATACTCATGCAGGTACGAGTGTAGAAATTTGGTATAACTTTATACGAAACAATATGGGTAAGTTATCCAAACAAGATCAAAAGAAGCAGGCTCAGGCTGTGTATTTTGCTTTGGACAACCTAGAAGAAGGTAAAGTGGTTGCATGGCATACTATGAAGGCTGATACACATGGTTTTGTAAAAGTGGTTGCAAGTTATCCGCATGGTGGTGGATATTGCAGGGTTATTTTTACACAGATTAAAAAGAAAGACAAAGTAAGAGACTTTAAGGAAACTGCCTGTAAGGATGTTGCATACCACGGTTGGCAATTTATTAGGTAAAAGTAGGTAAATATAGCATACAAAAGGAAACAGTATGTTATTTGGACTTATCACATTTCTAACAGCAATCACCATTTCAGGTGTAGCAATCTATTACTCAGTGGCTGGGCTAGTGGCAATTTTTGCCGCGGCGGCTGTACCAATCATTATAATGGGTACTGCCTTAGAAGTAGGTAAGTTGGTAACGGCTGTGTGGCTTCATAGGTATTGGAGCAAAGCGGCTTGGTGGTTACGAACCTATCTATCAATAGCAGTGTTGGTGTTGATGCTGATCACTTCTATGGGTATATTTGGATTTTTATCCAAAGCACACGTGGACCAAAATTTATCCTCAGACACAGTCACACAAAGAATTGAAATCATAGACAACAAAGTAAGAGCAGAGAACAGTTATATAGAACGTCAAAAGGATGTTTTAGAGCGTCTAACAGGGCAAAGCACGGGCAGTAATGATAGGTTTAATCAAGACATCCAGATAGAGCAAAAGAAGATAGATGATGCCTACAAACGTCTAGAAGTATTAGATGCAGATGTTAAAGCATACACTGATCAAGGTAAGGGTTTGTTTAAAGGTGACAACATCAAACGTGGATTAGAAGTACGTAAAAGTCAACAAGCAGAAAGAGACAGAATTAATCAACAAGTATTAGATGCTCAAGAAAACATCAACAAGTTAAGAGCTCAAATCAACAACTCCTTAGATAAAAATGATGTTTCCATACAAACATCAGAAAAAAATATATTTGATGCACAAGGCAGAATAGAACTGTTAATCATAGAGCAAGAACCATTAAAAGGTCAGTTGATGAAACTGGAATCAGAAGTAGGTCCTATTAGATATATTGCTGAATTTGTGTATGGTGAACAAGCAGATAGGAATTTATTAGAAGAAGCAGTGAGATGGGTAATCATTACAATTATATTTGTGTTTGATCCATTAGCAGTATTATTGTTGATTGCTTCGCAGTACACATTTAGATGGAGATACATTGACAAGCATGGCGAATTACCAACAGCACCCAAAACGCCACCGGCACCTACAACGCCACCAGCACCCACAACGCCACCGGCTCCGTCAGGCGGACAGAGTTTGACTAAAATTGTGAAAAAACAAAAAGAAGTACACATAGCAAATCCTTTAAAAGCCAATAAGAAAGTATCCACAATCAAATTGAGCGATATTGCTGAAAAGAAACCAGTGTCCACAATGCCCAGTGCTGAAAAACTCGAAGAATTTAAAAAACGTGAACAAGAAGAAAAACAAAAATTAGAAGAAGTTGCACGTAAAACTAAAGAAGACGAATTAGCAAAACAAGTTGAAGAAATAAAAACAACTTTAGAAAACATTGAACCTAGTAAAACTGTTCAACCTGGGTTAACAGGTGCAGGTTTAACATTAGGTGGCAGAAAACCTAAGCCAGTAGAGCCGCCAATGCCATTAGAACAATGGAATCAAATGATAGAAGAAGCAGAAAAAGAAGTATCAAAAGAAGTTAAGCAACCAGAGCCAGATGATTTAGATAACAAAGACGCTGATCCAAAAAAAAAGACTTTATCATACATAATGAGAGAACGGAACCAACAAGTCAAAAAAGAACATCAGGAAGAATAAAACCAGACTTGACTGAGGTTGTATATCCAAAATCATACAGCCAAAACGAAGAACAAACACCACAATCACATTGGAAGAAACTGTACGAATAACAGCATAATTATTTGTATGCCAAAACTAAACTTAATCACTGAACCAGATAAACTTTTTAACGGTAATACTAGTGTGTTGATGATAAACCCTAGAACAGTTGTCAAAGAAGACTTTAATCAGAAAGCATTAAAATTTAAGAACGATATCAATTTGTATATGTTTGGAGTAGAAGATCCTGATGAACAACAAGATATCAAATGGTTAATTGAGATCATAAATTCTGTTGATGTTATCATATTAGATGTGAATGGTACTTTTAAAGATAGATGGCTATTGGGATATATTTTAAACAAACCAAACTGTTATTATTTTTATGACGGCAGTGATGCGTTTGCTTATAACCTAATCAACAACAACAAAATATACGACTTAGAATTTTTGCCTAGCAAAATAGAAGAATTGGAGAAAAAATAATGACAGTCAAAGCAGACTTATGGTTTCCTACGGTGATATGGAATGACGAATTGAAACAGATTAATAATTCAGAATTAAAAGAATATGTAATTAAGTTAAAAGCACAAGATGAGCAAGGTAAAGTAGCATCTAACTATGGCGGTTGGCAAAGTAAATCGTTCGACATACTGGACGAGAGACCAATCACTGTGGAAAGGTTTATACAAAGTATTCAAAACTCTATTAACGAATGTACCAAGATGGCAGGACTAATGGATTTACAGATAAGTGATTACTGGTGGAACATTAATGGCAAAGGTGATTACAATCATCCACACGATCATAGAGATAGTATACTGAGTGGTGTGTATTACATCGACATACCAAAGGAAAACATGGGCAATATACATTTTGAAAGAGAAGACAATGCACAATTTTTCTTACCAAGAGTGATGCCAAAAAGAAATCACATCAGTGCAGTGAGAGCCACATACAAACCAATCAGTGGAGGTGTATTAATTTTTCCAAGTTGGGTTAAACATTCTGTGGACGGCAACCGATCAGACAGTGTCAGAATATCAATGAGCTTTAATACTTCAATAGCCATGTCCAAAAACAATGATGAATTGGCAAAGTTAAATGGCTACCCACCATTGACAGAATAGAACATTTGTGTTACATTGATACAATGGCAACAATTCAAGAAAAACGCAACTTTTTAGAACACATAAAAAACGAAACCAAACATTACGAAATTAGACTCGAAGGTGTTGGTTGCGAAAGTGTGATGGGATTCGTCACTCCCCAATTATACAAATACTGGAACAAGAAAACAGATACAGAACTTGGAAGTTATGTTGCCGAGTATCGAGATATCAACATGTTAGAAAAAGTTCCTGCAGACGCACAGTTGAACAGAGAGTGGTATGAGTATGACGACATTGCTCATGTGTCAGGTATTGTGTTAAACCGTAACAACACACTGTACATTGATAGATATGATAAAAAATTTCGTTTGGAAGAAACTGTTTTAAGATTAGACTTAGATAAACAACAATTAGAAAAAGAAGGTGTACGAATAGTTAGCACCAGCACTTATAATTATGACTCAGCTCAATTAGTAGACAAGCACTATTTCTACGGAGACAGCAACGAAAGAGGTGTTTGGTACACAGAAGAAAAGATTCAATCAAAACTGTATAACTTTGATCTTGCAAACTTATGGTTAAGATACAGCACAATTAACGGTGTGGATGTTGTTCACGAAATAGAATATGATGGGTTGGATTATTCTTTAACAGCAGACACTAAAGGTTTAAATTTTAAGATTGGAGTAAAACAAGGAATCAACAAGAAAGATTTTGGTGAAATTAATAACAAAAATCCATGGATAAACTCTTGATTTCTTCCATAGAGTTGTTATATAATACAGTATCACAAAAATAAAAATGAAAAATAAAGTGATAAATAGTAGTGTAAGATGCTTGATAGGTCTTACATTATATAAACTTGCTTAACAAGGAGGAAAAGCGATGACAAACAAAACACTATCTATATTCAATCAATTAAGACCTGTAACAGTAGGATTTGACAATGTGTTCGATCATTTCGAAAGAATGATTGATGATCACAATTTCAACACCATGACTGCTACAAACTTCCCACCGTACAACATAGTGAAGACTGGTGAATACACTTATGACGTGGAACTTGCACTTGCAGGTTTTTCAAAAGACGACATAGATGTAGATTACCAAGACAGTATGTTGACTGTTAAATCTAAGGAAAAAGCCAAAGATGCAGACATAGACGGTATGCTTCACAGAGGTATCAGTAAGAGATGGTTTTCTAAAGCCTTTACTATTGCTGACGATGTGGAAGTAAAAGGAGCAGAACTTAAAGATGGTTTGCTAAAAATATCTATGGAAAGAATTGTTCCAGAAAGTAAAAAAGCAAGATCAATCGAAGTAAAGTAACTTGAAATATGGGTAGGGTGGCAACACCCTACCTAACTAACAATAAGAAGGAAATATGACAACTGATTTAGAAGTAAAAGTAGATTCGAAAATAAAGCAAATTTTAAAGACACCAAAAGATTACACTGTTATCGTGTTGAACGATGAAGTAACTCCAATGGATTTTGTTATAGAGCTATTGGTTACAGTTTTCAAACACACTCCAGAAACAGCCAAAGACATAACAATCAAGATTCACAAGGAAGGTTCTGCAGTAGTAGGTTTATATACATATGAATTAGCAGAGCAAAAAGGAACTGAAGCCACTAATATAAGCAGAGACCGAGGTTTTCCTTTACAAATAAAAATAGAACAAGAATGAACAAATATTATTTTTGGGTAACACTGGAAAGCAAAGCACCAATGAAAGTAGCAGAAGAAGGCAGAACAGCATCAGAAGCCAAATCAATTGTTGAAAGCAGATTTCCAAATGCCAAAGTAATGTTTGCGGAAGGATTTTAATGGGACTGAAAGAGTTAACAAAAGAAGTACACCAAGATGCAGAACGACAAGGATTTGTCAAAGTATTAATGAGTGGACAAATGAGCGAAGAACTATATGCAGAGTTCTTGTTTAATCAACATGCCATATACAATTTGTTAGAAGCCTGTGCAATGTCACATGGACTACTCAACGACTTTCCACAAATACGTAGAGCCCCAAGCATATTGGCTGACTTTCAAGAACTTTGGACAAAAGAAGATATGCCAGAAATTTCACCAAGCACAGAACGATATATCCAACACATGTACACAATCAAAGAAGATCCTAAAAAATTAATGGCACACATCTATGTGAGACACATGGGAGATTTAAGTGGTGGACAAATGATTAAGAAAAAAGCACCCGGCAGTGGCACAATGTATGAGTTCGGAAGAGCAGACGTCAAAGAAATTAAAGAAAGAATCAGAAACAAAACAGACGACAGTATGGCAGATGAGGCTAGACTGTGTTTTGAATTTGCTACAGAATTATTCAAAGATTTACATAATGCCCAAGAAACAAATTAAAGACTTTCCTGGTAATTTAATTAGAGTTAAAATTTTAGAAGACGAAATTAAATATTTCAAAAGTTTAATTCAAGAAAGTGATACTGGACACATCTACACCACAATAGACAGTTTAAAAACTAGAGTAAAAGCATTGAAAGGAATAAAAACAGACGATCCATTTATAAATTAAATCATGAGCAAAATTTGGGACATATTAATAGACTGTAAAGAGCAAATCATCAAAGAGTTCGATGCTAGAGGCACAGAGATTCAAGAAGAAGGTATGGCACAATTCAATCAACCAGACAATGGTTGGATCAACAGAGTGTGGAAAACTGAAGATTGTAGACGTTGTCATATAGATGTTGTAGATGCTAGAGAATCAAAAGGATTATGGATGATGCACGTGTGTATATTTCCAAACCTAGACAACAACGGACCTATATATGGTTTTGATGTGATTGCAGGTAAAAATAAAATGACTGGCGCCTTTCATGATTTTTCTAAAAGTTCTGGTGGTGAAGATCACCCATTAATAGATTGGTTTAAAGATGCTGTGGAAGAATTTATTCCAAGTAAAAAACGTGAATTACCACAATGGGCATTAAACATATTCAGCGGATCAATGGTTGCCGCAGGTAATGTAAGCAGTGAAGAAGAATCCAAAGCCATTGTGGATATGGCACTAGAAAATTTAAAAGTGTATTTTGATTCCATAAATCAATACAACAACACAGCCAAATATGAAGACACAATAGAAGCCCAAAACTATTACTGTCATAATCAACAACAAAATCCACACACTCCAAGAGTGATGAAGTCGTTAGGACTTAAAGAAGAAGACGTTGAAGTATTCTGCACAGATGCACTATTCCCCAAAATTCAAAAATAAATTGTTGACATCAACATTTAGTTGTGTTATTATAAAGATATGTTGAAATATCATAACATACAAGATATCAAAGTGAAACTGACTGCTATGAAGCAAAAAAGTATGGAAATAGAAAAATTAGTTGCAGACAAAAAATCTGAAGAAGAAATAAACATGTTAAGTGACGAACTTAAACAATTGGCAATGGAAATTGCTAACTCATAATGATTGTCACAGTTTCAGGTACTAATAAAAAAATTGCAAATTTAACAGAAAGTCTTGTGCATTATTGTGCAGACAAATTAAAAATCAAAGATTCAGTTGTGATAGATGTTGAGTTTTCAAAATCACTCTATAAGGAAGATGGTTTATTAGGTGAAGTTGATTTTGATGATTCCAATCACAAGCCAAAAGAATTCACAATCACTGTTGACGGCACAGGTTCCAAACGTAAAATTATGGAGACCATAGCACATGAAATGGTACATGTGAAACAGTACTCCAAAGGAGAACTAGTGGATCTGTCTAGATCCAACTCAACCAGATGGCAAAACAACATCATCAACAAAGACACAAACTATTGGGATCAGCCTTGGGAAATAGAAGCTCACGGAAAAGAATTAGGATTGTTTATTAGATGGGCTGAAGACACAGAATTATCTCATCAATCTTGGACTCAAACACAATAATTTCATTAACTACTACTATAACACATTTGATGTGCTAGAATATAAATACTAGTCCATTATGAAAAAATACGAATTCTACAGTGCAGAAGAGAGAGCAGAAGTACAACTGTTTGACAACGATGTTCATTATCTAAACGGAGAAATCACCGAAGAGAATGTTAGCAAAGCAGTCAAATGGATATTATCTGCCAACCTCACTAAAAAACCTAAACGCAAACTGACACTGTATATCAACACCGTTGGAGGAGACTTGTACGAAGCATTTGCATTGATTGATGTTATGAGAAATAGTCATCATAATATTTCCACAATTGGTATTGGTGCTGTGATGAGTGCAGGCTTTTTGATATTCGCCAGCGGCAAACACGGCGAACGTTATGTTGGTAAGAACACAGGTATCATGAATCATCAACATTCAGATATTATGGAATCAAAGATGCATGACATGAAAGCACAGATGAAAGAAAATAATAACTGTGAACAAAGATGTATGCAGATATTGAGAGATGCAACAGGTTTTGGTTTAGCCGATGTTCGTAAAAAATTCAACAATCCTTCCGATCAATATTTTACAGCAAAACAATTGGTTGATTTAAAAATAGCAGATCATATTTTATAATTGGAAATTTATTAACCGAAATTCAAGTGCTATTTATCTGAATCTGGTTTAGTCAGATCATCTAGGGTGATTATATGGGATTTTGGAAAAGTTGTTGCGCCGTTTTCCGGTTCTTCAATCACACTTTTTGAATTACGTCGTGACTGATTCTTGATCTGTTTATTGGCTTTCTTCTGCTCTCTACGAATAACTCTGTCAGATTTCTTAACCATTTTAACATCTCCAAAACTATTTAATTACCTATTGACTTTATGGCTAATTAGTGCTATATTTTAGTTAATTTAGTATAACCAACAGTTACAAATAGAAATAGGAGACAAATTGAAAATAGAAGTTAGAAATAATAATGTAGAAAAAGCATTAAGAGTAATGAAAAAGAAAATGAAACTAGACGGAGTTTTTCAAGAGATGAAAGACAGAGCACACTATAAAAAACCTAGTGAAATTAAAAGAGAAAAAGCAAAAGAAAGAATGGTTAACTTAAAAAAAGCACAAAAATTAAGAAGAAATTTTTTATAATATGGTCCGATGGCTGAATTGGTCAGTTCCGAATGAAAGAGTTAGCCACTACTTATTTGTTATGTGGATAGCAATATTTATATTGCCACTTCTTTTTGAATTAAAGTTGACCACACTAGGCTATTTGTTAAATGTGGTTTGGCTTGATTTTATATATTATATCAGTTACAAACGAGCACAAGAATTAAAAAACAAACACAAGGATGATGATGGAAACGACACATTTTGATGATAAGGTAACAATAGAATGTTTGAAGAACGGACGAAAAGTTGAGGCGGCTGTGCTGTCTTTTAGAGAAGAAGAGTTCTTAACTGTGGTGGTACAGAAAACTGCCAAAATCAACATGCAATGGGCTCCAACCAAAAACTTATACATCGGTAGACAGGTTGGTTTGGAATTTGTTACACCCGGTCCTGAGAAGTTTGTGAGCAAAACAGGAAGATAGTCTACAATTTGGTAAACCTACCTTATTGACTATTACAGCAAAAGAATGTATATTAGTATTAATATGTTAAACACAATAAAAAAAATGTTTTCAACTGTATCGAATAACGAGCAGATGATCACAACTAAAGGAGTTAGCTCAATGGCTAAGAAAAAAACTATGACTATACAAAAAAGAGTAGAGACTGCTTTACTTAACGGTGAAGCATTAACATCAAATTCTATCAAAAATAGATTTGGTGCTGGTAACCCAGGCGCAGTAATTCAAGCACTAAGATTCAAAGGTTTACCTGTGTTCTTAAACACTAACAAAAGAACTGGTGTTAAAGTATACAGAACAGGTAAAGCATCTAGAATGGTAGTAGGCTTAGGTTACAAAGCATTAGCAAAAGGCGTACAATTATAATTGTATAGTTTTAACTAGATTAAAAAGGCGGCTTCGGTCGCCTTTTTTTATGACTAAATTGTCTTGACAAATCATACAAAAATATTATATAATATAGTATGAGCGAGTTTAAACAAGGCATATTCAATTTACTAAAACGCCTAATAGGTGGTAGCAGTGCCACACTGGCGATCATATACACTGTGGGACACATCATCATTGCTATGATCTGTAACAATCTGATCACAGGTGCTAGATTTGATTTGGCGGCGGCGGATGCCATCATTGAGCCCATGATAAACGGTGTATGGTTTTATTTTTTACACAAATGGTATCGTAAATTCACAGGCGATTCCAAAGCCAAAGCATTCGACGAATAAAAATCCGCATAAACATTGACATCTTAGGCAGTTGACATTTTATAATTAGAAAGTATAATATTAATTAGCAGTCCTAAAAAACTGCACAAATTAACCTTAGGCTGGATATGCCGATAACAGAGGATATAAAATGAGTAAACACGCAGATATTGTCAATGAACAATACAATCATAGAGAGAGTAATTTCGTATCTCTACAAACCCGTATAACAGAAGCATTCAAACTAGCACCAAAGTTTGAAGCACAACTCGAAGCAGTTGTAGAAGAATTCAAAAGACGTAATAAAGATGCCTGGTCATCATTTAGTGAAATGGCATTGGTACAGGCAATTCCTGTGGATTTTAGTAAAATACTAATTGACTCTACAATGCAACGTCCAGTGAACATGCGTCATGTGTTAAAGATCCTAAACTATTTCAGTCAAACCATGGTAATGCCTATACAGGTTTACAAAGAAGGCGACAACTATATTGCTTGGGACGGACAACACACCAGTATTGCACTGTACCTTATACTCACAAAAGTATTTGGTGAACTTCAAGCAAACACAATGATTCCTGTGAACATTTATCCAGTTAAACAAAAACTAGAAATTCGTAGGAACTTCATTTTACTAAACGGTGATGCTAAAGAAAAGTTAGATTTTATCGATACATATCGTCAAATGGTTTACGGTGCCATAATTGATAACAGTGATGATCCAATTTGGCAAGACACTGCCAAAATTAATGACTTGTTAAAAGACGCAGGTTTGTTTGCCACACATGAAAAATTTGGTGATGACAGAGAGTCAGGTGCATTCACATTGTTAGCAGATACCATTATGACCAAGAAGTTGGAAAAACGTAAAGATGTAGATGTTACTCGTATGTTTGCCAAGTATTGGGTTTATATAAATGAAGAACGTCCAGTACAGGCAAAAGAGGCTAGGATGCTTTATGAATACTTTGATGCTTGTTTTAAAGACGGTATGAAAATTGATGACAAGTATCTGTTAGACTTTGCATTGTTTTGTAAAGAATACTTTGAAGCCAATTGGAGTGAAACAGGATCGTTCTGGAGCAAAGCAAAACTGTCATATGAAACTTGGTACAAGAAAGCAAATCCAGAAGAGTTTGAAGAAAATGGTTTAAAAGGTTTTACAACAGAACCACGTTTTGGTGTACCGTTCCTAATTGCACAAATTAAGAAAAGCACCAAACTTAAAACACCCAAGTACAAACATCTGTATGCAGTTGACAAAAAGGATCTTTGGTAATGATTCGTAATCCAGACAAAGACAAGTTTAAAAGTTCTGCGGTATTGACAGAACAACAACTTAAAGGAAAAACTTGTATGTTACAAGACTGTGACAACAAGTTGAGCATGTTTGAAGGCCCTGGCAGTCAAGTATTGTGTAGAGAACATCAATTGGATTGTGTTGAGTATGGTGGTATGGGCAAAGCAGAAAGACCACACACATTCTACAGAGGTTGGGATTGTGCCAATTGCGGATATGATCCTAGAACAGACGAATTAAGATTTAGATACATTGAAGACGAATACGATAAGTTAAGAGCCATGCGTGGTGTAATGCATGGTGACCATATACACCTTAAAAGCAGGGGCGGAGATGACTCCAAAAGCAACATTCAAACCCTGTGTGTTCTGTGCCATATGGCAAAAACCTATGGTGAAAAAGACTATTTGGGCACAAAAAAGTTATCCACAGACTGAAAACCCGCATAGAATGGGAATTCTTTAATCACATTTTTGGTTGACTTTTTGGTAGTTCAGACTGTATAATAATACTATAACAACAACTTAACAAAAGGGCACAAATGATAACAGAAGATGTAAAACAAGTAGTAAAATTTGTAAACGCAAAAGTAGAACCTAGCAAGATATGGTATAACGCCACAACAGTTGCCGTGAAGGCAGTTGACGATTACATGAAAGACAAAGAAGAAGCCATGTACTGTGGTTTCGCTAATGTTTCGATACACCCAGCCAGAGGAAAATTGGTTAGTTGGTTTAAGAAGTTTGGTATTGGATCAAGCGGATCAAGAGGATACAGAATAAGTTACTACGATATCATGCCAAAAGACCACCAGTATAGACACACTCAGTCAATGGATATCAAAGAAGTGGCTTGTGATGCCTTCGCTAAAGTGTTAGAAAACCAGTATGGTTTAACTTGTTACAGTGAAAGCAGAGCAGATTAATTGGTTGACATTTTGGTTATCAGAAACTATAATAATACTATAAGGCAAAAATAATTAAGGCAACAAAAAGGGCACATATGAAAAACACAATATACGTACTAGAAGGTTCTTACAGAAAAACTTCAGTAGAGAATCAAACTTTCCAACTTGTAAAAGGTTATCAACCACACCCTCATAAAGAAGGTGGATTTATTACAGTTAAAATAGAGGACTTGGCAAAGTATCCAGGTGCTACAAAAAAACAAATCAGAATTAATGTGGAGAATGAGAATCAATTGAGAGACTCTGCTCCAGAACAACCCAAAGAAGAATCAGATGCAGAAACTGTTGAAAGAATGAGACAGAGATTCAATATTTTAACAGACATGACCAAAGCCACCAAGCGAGGTGATGTGAGAGCAATGATTGTGTCAGGACCTCCAGGTGTTGGTAAATCATTCGGAGTTGAGCAGGTGCTTGACAGATATGGTGTTGTATCCACATTGGGTAACACAAGACCCAAATACGAAGTTGTTAAAGGTGCAATGAGCTCAATAGGATTGTATTGTAAATTGTACAACTTTTCTGATCCTGACAATGTGTTAGTGTTTGATGATTGTGATTCGATATTACTAGACGATTTGAGTTTGAACATATTGAAAGCGGCGTTGGATTCTAAGAAGACTAGAAAGATATGTTGGAATACTGATTCACATACATTGAGAAGAGAAGGTGTGCCAGATACATTTAACTTTGCTGGTTCTGTGATTTTTATTACAAACATTAAATTTGATAATGTTAAAAGTAAAAAATTAAGAGATCATTTAGAAGCATTGGAATCAAGATGTCATTATATCGATCTAACAATTGACACTATTAGAGAAAAGATTTTAAGAATTAAACAGATTGTAACAGATGGTATGTTAAAATCATATGCATTGCCAAGCGAAACTGAACAATCAATTGTGGATTTTATTGATGATTATAAAAGACAATTGAGAGAAATCAGTTTGAGAACTGTGCTTAAAATTGCTGATTTGGCAAAAGCCTTTCCAGAAAATTGGAAAGATGTAGCAAAACAAACAGTATTAAAACCAGTATAGGAGTTGACATTTATGACGAAAGATAATAAAATTAGTACAATGAGAACACAACCGCAAGAAATTATTGCCAAACTAGAAGCAGACAACAGTAGACTGGCTAAAGAGAAGATCCTGCTGGATGCTATGAACGAAGGTGTGGATGAATTTTTTGAAGGCTTAAAAATGTGTTTGGATAAGTTGTACACTTTTGGTGTTAAGCAAGTGCCCACAAAAGATGATGTGATATCTGCACAAGGGTGTAAATGGGAAGTGTTTAAAGAGCTGGCAGAAAAACTACACGCCAGAGAACTTACAGGTCATGCGGCAAGAGATGCCATTGAGCTAGTAATGAGTTCAGCAACTGCCGAACAGTGGAATGGTTTTTACAGAAGAATATTAATTAAAGATTTAAGATGTGGAGTTTCAGAAAAAACTGTGAACTCTGTGGCTAAAAAGAACAAGTTTGGCAAGTACATGGTGCCCGTGTTTACTTGCCAACTTGCTCACGATTCAACCAATCATGAAAAGAAGTTGGTGGGCAAGAAGATGTTGGAAGTAAAACTGGACGGTGTCAGAGTGGTTACTATTGTGTATCCAGACGGCAAAGTGGATATGTTCAGTCGTAATGGTAAAGAGTTTACCAACTTTGGACATATACAAGAAGAAATTTCATCAGTAGTTAAACAGAGTCCTCCACCATATCCAGTTGTGTTGGATGGTGAAGTGATGAGTGAAAACTTTCAAGACTTAATGAAACAGGTACACAGAAAGAGTGGTGGTACAGCCAAAGATGCTGTGCTTCATTTATTTGATTTTTTACCGTTGGAAGATTTTAAAAAAGGTACATGGGACAAAACTCAAACATTGAGAACTCAAATGTTAAAAGCATGGTACGAACAACACAAAACCAATTTAAACGCCGTTACAGTACTGGACCATGAAATTGTAGACTTAGGCACACCTGAAGGTCAAACGACTTATACAGAGGTGAATAAGAGGGCAGTAGAGGGTGGTTATGAAGGGATCATGATTAAAGATATTGATGCTTCGTACGAATGCAAAAGAAGTCATGCTTGGTTAAAACTGAAACCATTTATAGAAGTAAGTTTAGAAATCAAAGCCACAGAAGAAGGCACAGGCAGAAATGTAGGCAAACTGGGTGCATTGATTTGTGAAGGGTTAGATGATGGTAAAACAATTAAAACAAATGTAGGTTCTGGATTGACTGATGATAATAGAGATCAGTTTTGGAAACACAAGGATCAATTGATTGGTCAAATTGTGGAAGTGAGAGCAGATGCTGTCACAAAAAATCAAGACAGTGAACAAGAATACTCATTGAGATTTCCAAGATTTATGAGATTTAGAGGATTTGAAATTGGCGAAAAAATCTAAAATGATAGCAGTAGGATACGAACATATAAAACTGGATTCTTGGACTGGTCCGCCATACAGTTATTCCGTAAAAGTGAATGGAAAATTAAAACAGATGAGTGGGTTTGATGAAGAACACATAAAGAATCAACTGTATCCTAAAACAGCCACAATGATTAGAAAGATTAAAGATGTATAAACCATTACCAGACGGTATAACAATTAAAGAGTCAAGTGTGCAAGGCTTGGGTTTGTTTGCTACAAAAGATTTTGATCAAGATGTGGTACTTGGTATTGTGCATATCATGAATAAAAATTTTTCGCATGGAGCAATTAGAACTGCCTTAGGTGCATTTTACAATCATTCACAAGATCCTAACTGTAAGAATCTTGCAGGCTTTTGGCATCAACTGCCAGTAAAATATCTAGTGACAACAAAGCCCATTAAAGCAGGTGACGAACTGACTGCAAAATATTCGTTGTATAATGATTTTAAGGACCAGTGGTAATATAGATGGCTAAAAAGAAATACAATGCATACGATCATATGGCTCAGTTAGGCAAAGTGACTGGCTTACTAGAAGCACAGACTAAAATTCAATACCAATTGATTAAAGAACAAAAAAAATTAAAATTATTAGAACAATTAAAATTAGTGAAGAATATTAAAAATGACTAACGAAGTAGACATAATAAAAAAAGTTAGCAGTAAAAAGAAAAAAGCATTGGTAAGAGCAATTAAAAATCCAAATAGGTATTTCAAATTAGACTTGGCAAGGTACGGAGGTGAGGTGTGTATGGGAACCATAACATCGGCACAATTTGAATATTGGTACAACAACGACAAGTTCGAACAGTACATGGTAGACATAGATTTCGATGCCAAAGAAGCCAACAAGGATGTACCTAAAGATGCACAGTTCGACAGACCATTTCACGAACAGGATGATATCTGTCATATATCTGGACCAGAGCTAGCGGACGGACAGACCATGACCATAACGGAAATGGACAAAAATGGTGACACCTTGATGGCTGAGGATGGAGGCTTCCTAGAAGATCAAAAGATAGATTTCGCTGACTTTAAAAAGTTGGGAGTCAAAATCAAATGTGTAGCCGAGCATAACTCAGGCTCAAAGAGCTGTAAGGATAAACATTATGTGTTTGGGCAATACTTCAACAAGGGAGGTTGGTACACAGAAGATTTAATTAAAACAGGACCAGACGGCATCAACTTTAAGAAAATGAATATTGATTACGAAGATGCAGACGGATTCAAAGTGTTCAGTCAAGTGACGATAGATGGTGTGGACTACTACCTGCAAGAAGACAGCTCAGGCAAAGGTTCAAGTTTCTATGTGATGGAAGGTGACGACGTCTAATGAAAAGACACGAAATATTTCCTGTGCCAATATGGGAATTCACATACAGTGAAGCAGAAATATTTAGAGAAAAAATTGTCCCGTTATTCAAAGAAATTGAAAAGAACAATCCCAATGAAAAAATGTCATATACAAAAGAAGGTTATACCAGTTATGGTCCAATCACTAATATATTAGATTATGATGAATGCAAAGATATAAAAAATTTTGTTATGGGCAATGTTGTTGAAGCAGTGAAGGAGTTAGGTCTTGAAGGTTATTGTAATCTCACAGGCAGTTGGTTTAATAACAATAGAAAATATAGCAGTCACGGACCTCACAATCATGTTCCAGACACCATAAGCGGAATTTATTATGTACAAGCAGAAGAGCATGATGCAAGAATTAGTTTCCACGATCAGAATAAAATTAGCAATTGGCCCTGGAAAGCACCCTCAGTGATCAATGACATGACAAGAAGAACACACAGTTTCACACCTAAAACTGGTAGACTGTTGCTTTTTCCAAGTTACATTGAACATAGTGTTGAACAGCAGTTGACAGACAATGAAAGGATCAGCATTAGTTTTAATGCTTTTGTGAATTAATGGAACTAATTGTGTTTGCTACAATATTCACATTGATAATTTTGTTAACAGGATACATAGGTCCAAAAAAATGAAATCATTTACTGTAGACATCAAAAGAGGCGATAAAATAGAAGTTGGAAGATTTAGAAATGTTCAAGCCACTGTGCAATCAATTGAAACTGATGAGCATGGACAGCCTGTGATTGTTACTTCTAAAGGCAAAAAGAAGTTGTTTACTTGTAGATTTACAAAACTTTCGCCAAGTGCAAAGACACCAAAACAAATACTTTTAGAAAGCAAAAGAAAGAAAAAAACTTGATTTTTCTCTGAAGAGACTATATAAGAACATAGTATGAGCGAGATTCAAGAAATAAAAAAACCTACAATTCAGGAACGGATTCAAAAAAGAGTTCATGAAATACTGGAACCAATCGAAGTTTGGTTGGATAGATATGTGATTCAACCTGATAAATTTGATCCTGATAAATTTAAATTGGTGGACGTGTTCAAGAAAGAACAAGTAGGCGGTGTACATGCAAGAAAGATCATGGAGATGTACGAGCCTCAATATAAAGAATATAAGGATCTATTGAGTTTAAGAGAAAAAAATCTTACATTTAAAGAAATTACAGAGGACGAAGACAATGATTCAGAAGAGAGACAACTGTTAGAGTCTTATGAAGATGTTGACAATGATGTGATTCAAAAAGGAATCAAAGCATACGATAATATTTTTGAAGCCTGCGACAGAATGATATCAATTGCCAATGCTAATCGTAAGCCACGAAAGAAAAAAGAGAAGTCACCTGAGAAATTAGTATCTAAAATGCAATTCAGATTGGAAGATGAAAAATTGTTACTCAAATCAATCGATGCAACAGAAATTATATATGCTGAACAACTGTGGGTGTACAACACCAAGACTAGGAAACTAGGACACTACAAAGCAAAGGTCTTAGATCCACGAGGGTTGAGCAGACCAGGCACAGGGTTAACAGTAAAAGGAACATCCATAAAAGGATTTGATGAAGAAAACAGTGTTCAAAAAACACTCAGACACCCTGAACAGCAATTGAAAGAGTTTGCTAATTCAGGACCTAAGAAGGTAATAGAGCTGTTTGATGCTGTTAAAACAATGGGCATTAAACTGAATGGACGTGTCAATTCTGAAGTCATTTTGTTAAGAGCAGTTAGATAAATAACTGTATATGAGCATTAGAGACGACATAATTTCAATTAAAAATGGATTAGTAACACTGGGCGATGCAATAGAAAGCCTTAGTGTACACGCATCTGCTGACGATTCAGTTGTAAATTCTACTAAATCAGTTAATTTTGCTGGTTCAGAGACAACACCAATCTACGGCAAAGGTTTGCAGTGGAGTGGATTTGGCAACACAAAGATGCTAAACTTCCAATCAAATCCAGATAGATTGTGGAGTTCGAACACTTTAGATTTACACAGAGACGCACATTACTCAATCGATAACACACTTGTTCTTTCAGCAGAAGAATTAGGTCCAACAGTTAGAAGATCAAATTTAAGATCAGTTGGTGTGTTGAACGGATTAGCAGTAAATGGTGATATGAACATTGATCAGTTTGTCTTCTGGAATTCAGGAATGAATAGATTGGGTGTTGGTATTGAAGCAGGTAATGGACAATTGTCTGTGGCTTCTAACTATGTTGAATTTAGAGTTCAACCTAATGATGTAGATGCAGAAGTTGGGACATACACAACACACGATTTAAGAATTCAAACAGATAGTACAGACAGAATACTTGTAAAAGCAAACGGTGACGTTACTATCGGAACACAAGGTGGAACAGATAAGAAAGTCAAGATACACGGAAAACTTGCAGTAGGCATCAACAACATAAGAGACGATGCAGACTTTGAAGTAGCCGGTCCAGTAAGATTGGAAGGAAAACGTTTCAGTGTTGCAGATGACATACCAACAGTTGGTGTCCATGCTAAAGGTGATATTGTTTGGAATTCTAATCCTGTACCAGGTAGTGTAGTTGGCTGGATATGTGTTAACACAGGCACACCAGGCGAATGGAAATCTTTCGGAAATATTTCTCAATAAAAAAATCAGTAGGCATATGGGAATGGCTCGGTAGAGTTGCACCATTAACTGCCTTGATGATTCTTTGTATCATACTGGCATTTGATTTTACATCTTGGATCGATTATTTTGTATCTGCAATATCATTGTTATTTGCCATTACAGCATTCACATGGTGGTGGTGGGTAATTTATGCAGTTAAAGACATATTCAAATTGTTGAATAGTGCAAACAAAAGATTTGCTGAAGTGTTGATAGAACTTAAAAATATCAAAAAAGATACAATCAAAATTAGTAAAAGAAAAAAACGTTAATAATCAAACAATTTATTTTTGTATTCCACAGTCATGTTGTTGTAGTAACTGCCTTTGGCAAGATTTTTCCTAGCATCATTTAATTTTTTTCTTTGTTGCACTAGTAATAAATTGTGCTTGCCATTACTTGTTGTTATGTTTTTCATTTTAGTTTTGGCTTGTCTATGATCTGGCAAAAACACAAATTCAGGATATTGTTTTTTCAACTTTGATGCATAAGTTTCTAATCCTGACTTACTGATTTTTTTTGGAAGCACAAATATAGTGACTTCTTGTTGACAGTTGTCAACATCAATGTTCATTTCTTCACACTCAACAATAGACCATGATGCATTTTTGGCATAAGGACAGATTGCAACTCCATTGAGACTTTTTTGTGGTTTTACAATTTTAGCCATCCACTCGACCACATCTGTGTAAATAGAACTGTTCATTATAAAAGTATTTAATATGTTAGTAATAGGAAATGGCGAGAGTCGAACAGAACTTGATGTAGGATCATTCAACTTACCCACAGTTGGTTGCAATGCAATATTTAGAGATATAAAAGTAGATCATTTGGTGTGCTGTGACAGACGTATGGTTCGCGAAGCCATTAATCACACAAACACTCAACAGAGTTGTGTGTACACTAGACAGGATTGGTATGAAGATTTTGATGTGATGCCTGTGCCTGATTTACCTTATCATGGTGAACTTAGACAAGATGATCCTTGGCATTGGGGAACGGGTCAGTATGCTCTGTTGGTTGCTCTACAGTATACTGTTACAGATCATATTCATATTGTAGGCTTTGATCTGTTTGGAGTTGAAGGATATGTGAATAATATGTACAAAGATACCAAATCTTATGATGTCAGTTCAAAACAACAAGTGGATCCATCGTATTGGATATATCAAAATAAGAAAATATTTGAACATTATCCCAAACAAACCTTCAATTACTATGTGGAGGAAAATTTTCCATTACCAGAAAGTTGGCAAAATATACAAAATTTAAACATTATTCCATTGACAGACTTGGAAAAACATATTATAATTTAAACTTACAAGGAGATTACATTGGCGAAACATTATAGCACAAAACATTACGGACACAACATAGGTTTATCCGCAGTGTTCCGACAACCCAACGCAGATCATTCACACTGTCATCTGCTACATGGTTATTCATTAGCATTTACATTTACATTTGGGTGTGATGCATTAGACAACAAAAACTGGGCAGTGGACTTTGGCGGACTTAAACCGTTGAAGAAATGGTTAGAAGATTCATTTGATCATAAGACGTGTGTAGATATTAATGATCCACACAAACAAGAGTTTTATACTTTGCAAGAAAAAGACTTATGTGAGGTAGTAGAGTTTGATGGTGTAGGTGCAGAGAAGTTTGCCGAACACGCCTTTAACTTTGCAGATAAACTTATTAGAGAAGCAACAGACAACAGATGCTATTGTGTAAAAGTTGAATGTGCTGAGCACGGAGCCAACTCTGCAATTTATGAAGGCTAATGATCAATTACATTGTTTGTTTAAAATGGGGTAACAAGTATGGTCCGGAGTATGTGAATACACTGGAACAAATGGTACGTAGATATTGCACTCTACCATTCGAATTTGTTTGCTTTACAGAAAATCCACAAGGATTAAACAGCACAGTCAGAGTGATGCCTATTGCACAAGGATATGGAGTAAGTGGTTGGTGGCACAAACCATTGTTGTTCAATCCCTGTTTACCTTTAGGAGATCCACAAGGCACAGTATTATACATTGATCTTGATGTGATAGTTTTTAGAAGTATAGACAATTTATTAACATACAAACCTAACGAGTTTTGTGTGATTAGAGATTTTAATAGATGTAATAATCCTAAATGGAATAGATTCAACAGCAGTGTGGTGAGATGGAACATTGGTCAACATCCTCAAATCTATAGAGATTTTATACAAAACCCAGCCGCACCTGTGCGTAGATTTCACGGAGACCAAGATTGGTTATATGCTCAAGTTAAAAATGATTTTAATTTTTGGCCCGATGAATGGATACAGAGTTACAAATGGGAGATGCGAGGAAAACCTCCTATGGTACGAAACCAGGACGGGACAAAAGATTTTATATCTCCAGGTGTGCCAAAGATACACCCTCAAACATCTATTGCTGTGTTTCATGGAGATCCTCAACCTAAACATTGCCAGGATCCCTGGTGTAAGGAGAATTGGAAATGAATTACAATATAGCAAACATGTTCGCAACACCTTTGTTAAAATTTGATTTTGCTGATCACAAAGATAACATAAAACTTTTAGAGCTGATTAAGACTTGGGACACTGGGTCACATGCGTTAGTGTCTGGTGCTCAAAGCAGTTATATGAAAAGTGATAAGCATATTTTGGATCACGAAGATTTAAAAGATTTGAAAGCAGATTTACAACAAGCAGTTGACATTTATTGTGACAAAGTTGGATTGGGTAACAATGTCAAAATTGGTATGAGTTGGTTTAATATTTTACAAAAAGGTCAAAGTGTAAATTTACATAGACATGAAGTCAGTGTAGTGAGTGCGGCATATTATATTAAAGTAGATAAAGACAGTGCGGGACTAAATTTTAAAAGTCCATTAGACCCTTACAGAATGCACGAGTTTTTTGTTAAGAATACAGAGTATAACATTAAAAATGTTGAAGTGGCTTGTGAACAAGGATCGTTGTATCTATTTCCTAGTTGGTTGGAACATTACACCAACCCTAATCAAACAGACGACAGAATTACGATCAGTTTTAAC
>Ga0257114_1001005_pt1 | contig 20921 bp, 9 predicted proteins | sample SI112_10mmetaG_FD_190149 | JGI IMG/M metagenome (GOLD analysis project Ga0257114, IMG submission 190149) | Marine microbial communities from Saanich Inlet, British Columbia, Canada - SI112_10m | ecosystem: Environmental > Aquatic > Marine > Inlet | place: Canada: British Columbia | collected...
ACTCTTTAAAGATGATACCAGAGCTAGTACTATCAAATATTACATCAGACTTAGCAATTATATTTCCGTGTGCAGTAGTAATTCCTGCTACAGTAAGATCACCACCAAATACATCTAAAGTATTAATACTTACATTATTATTTAATGTAACTTGATCATTAAATGTAACAGTACCCGAATTAAATGTTGCTGCACCAGTTTGAGTAAATGGACCCGATAGATTTGTTGAACTTACAATTTTTGGAGAACGATCTTCAATAACAATCTTATCATTTAGTGATAAGTAAGTACTATCATTAATTGTAAGAACATTGGCAGATGTTCTTACAGCATCAGTAGTTGTAAGTGTTCTTTTAGGGGTGCCCTGTGAGTCTTGAAGAATAACAGTCGAATATGTAGTATTATAATCTAGTACTAATCCAGCAATATCTGAATCTCTAAGAACTAAATCGTTACTTGGCAAGCTTCTTGCACGGATATAAACAGCACTTGTCAGTGCTATAGAATTTGCATTAAGAGTAATTACACCAGTTGCGGCATCATCTATTTTAAAATCAATTCCCGCAGTTAAACTATCACCCCTAACAAGAATATTTGAATCATTTGTATTTGTAAATTCATAAACATCTAAGTATTTTACCGGAGCAAGATTAAATCCTGCATTTAATTGAAAATCTGAATCACCAGGTGCTAAGTTATTTTTAATTGTTTGAATTAAATTAACATCGGCTTCATAAGTATTATCAACATTAAGGTTGTTTGTTGTAAACTGATAAAGATATGAAGAATCTATTGTTGCATCAGCACCATAAACAGTAAGTTTATTTTCAAATAATGAGGAATCTCTAAATCTGGTTGAACCTGCAACATCAAATTTACGTGTCGGTTCATCTGTTCCAATACCAACTCTTACATTAGCAACATTTGGATATGTGCCAAAGAATAGTGTATCATCACGCCTTTGCCACTCAGAACTATCATTTGCGGCAGAAAGAATATAAGAACTATCTACAAATGATCTAATATAATCTTGATCTATAAATGCTTGTAAAGATGTTGAGTCAATTGTTACAAGACTATTGACATATGGCCCGTCAATAAATCCTCTTACAAATGCCGCATCAATTTTATCAGCACCGGCGGTACCTTTTAAGTATTCGCCTATAGTTTGATTTCCAATATAGAATTGGTTGCCTCTAACATTACCAGCAACATCTAATTTATGTAATATATTCGGATTATCTGTACCTATGCCAACATTTTTAGATCCAGCATTAAATACTAAAGACTGATTTGTAGCATTATATGCCCATGTTGTTGCAACTGGATTTCCTTCAGAATCAACACCAACACCTGCATTCGCTAATGCAGCATCTACAACAGTTTGAGCAATACCAGTTATAAGTGCATTAAGGTCTGTTTCTATAACTTCTTCTTCTTCAACTAATGGCGGAAGAGATGAATAAATTTCAGTTCCATCAAAGGTACTAAAAGAAGTTCCATCAAGTTGAGTTGTTAAATCAGCATCTTCAAATAGAGCAAATGCCTTATTGGCATCTCCACCGGATCCAGTAACATATGCTAAACCAACAAAATATTCCGTACCATTTAATTCTGTCATTCCACTAGAAGCAGTAAATGTTACTCTTGATTTTTCTTGTAGATTATGATTAATAGATTGTGTTACAACTACCGGATTTGTTGCTGTAATATTTGTAATTACACCAGATGTAACCGTAATAGGTTTGGCGGGTAAAAGACCAAAGTTTAATATTCTACCACTACCAGAATCATAATTTAAAGTAGCGCCATTAAATGCAACTGTTCTGTCTGAATCTTGATATAAAAGAAAATTAAACGAATCAACAACATCAATATAAAATTCAGTATTATTAATACTTGAAATCACACCTTCGTTTTCAGTAATTCCATCAAAAATTACAAATGAACTGTCAACCATTCTATGGAATATAGAAACTTCAACATTAGCAGGGGAAGTTTCTGTAATATTAAGAATAGCTGGAGGATTTGCTACAAATAGTGCATCTTCTAATTTTCCAGATATTGAAGCACTTATATAACTATCAACCGATAAACCTTGAATATAAAGAGATTTAGTAAATGTGTTAAGGAAAGTTGAAGTGGATCCACTATCATTAGCTAAAATATTACCTTTAACTGTAAGATTTCCACTATCTAATAAAACGTCGGCACCAAAGGCAATACCAGTACTATCAATTCTTAATTCTACTATATCTGGATTATCAGATGTAGATGTATTAACTACAAAGTCCCCAGTTACTGATAGATTTCCTCCGATTATAGCAGAGTCATTAACAGTAAGAGTTTTTGCTATAGTAGCTGAATCATCAACAATAAGTCTTCCTTGGGCTTGTAAACCAGCAGGTGAAATATATGAAGCTAAATCAGAATCAAATGCAAAGATACCAGCTTGAACATTATTAATATAAATGGTTCCATCAAAGTTTACATCTCCAGCAACATCTAATCTATAATGTGCATGAGATTTACCGATACCAACATTTGTACCAGCACCAGGAATAAGTATTCTATCACTGGAATCAACACTAACTGGAGTTCCTTCAGGATTAATAACAACTATTCCATTAGAAATGGATTGAACCGTAACCCCAGAACCTATAACATAAGAATTTGCACCGTTAATGTTATTATTATTACCGACAATATAAGAATTAGCTGCAAGAGTATCTAAATTATTATTTTCTCCAATAATATAGCCATTATTACCGCTAAACGTATTTGATTTACCAAATATATAATTATGTCCAGTAGTATTTGAATCAGCTTCTGTGTTACTATTACCAATTATTACATTATTAGGGCTATATGATACAGTACTGTGTCCTAATACAACACCATTAGTTCCATGATTAGTAATACTAGAACCAATAGATACTCCGTTATTTCCTTGAGCAACGGCGGTTTTACCGATTGCAACGGAATTATTTCCTGAAGCTGAAGTATTTGTACCAATTGCTATTGCTTCTAGTCCAGATGCATTAGGATTATTACCTAAACCTATAGAAAACCGCCCTAATCCAAAATTAGGAGAATAATCTATATTACCAGCTCTCAATACACCGGATTGAGGATGGAATAGTAACTGATTTGGAGATGCTATAGTAGAATCCATAACAAACGGTAGAGTATCGTCTGTATTATCCCAAGCCGTGGAATTTTCATTTCTTATTAAGAAAGGGCCTTTGAGGTCTAATTGTGCATATGGTGCCGCGTGTCCTATACCAATATTCTTTAAAGTGGCTGGATTATAAGTAACGACAGACCCATCATCCACAAATATATTTGAAGATATTGTGCCGCCACCGGGAACTGCTCTATTAATCTCTCCAGTGTAAAGAATATCACCTACGACATATAACTCAGCTCCATTAGAGTTTGAATCTCCAATAGCAACTGTTCCACCTTGTATAGCAAATGTATTATCTTGAGTTACACTAAATCCAGCGCCAGATAAAGAAACCCCTACACTAAAATCGCCAGAAACATTTAAATTATTTCCTATTGCGGTAGCTGATTGACCACTTACAGTATTAGATGCACCAATTGCAACTGAAGTAACGCCTGATACAGTATTGTCATTACCAATTGCAATAACACCAGCACCCGTATTTCCGCCAATATTATCACGACCTATAAGAATTGCACCTGAAGCGGAATCAACATTACCTCTACCTAAAACTAATGCATTCTCAGCATCTGAGACTATATTATCAATACCAACTATTACACTTCTATCAACATTAGAACCTTTAACAGTATTACCTTTACCGTAAATTGTAACTTCAGGTGAATTGGCCGTAGGTGATAGTGTATTATTATGACCAACAACAGTAACGTCTAATCCAATATTATTTGAGAGTATATTGTCTGTACCAATAGCAATAGCACCAATATTGCCAGTACCAGTTCTTTGATTTTTACCAATTGCTATAGAATAATTAGAACCAGCATATGAGCTATCACCCATAGCAATAGTAGATATTCCAGTATTTGGTGCAGAACCAGCTCTTACATTTCTACCTAAAGCAACCGAATAATTACCAAATGTAGATGAAGTAGTATAAGCAGAATCATCCCAATGGCCAGCTCTTAAAGAAGCATTTATTGGTTGAAATAAGAATTTTGATCCTTGGCCATAAGTAAACCCATTTAAAGGATCCGCAATTAAAGATTGTAATTCTGGGAGATCTGAAATATTACCAGTAAAACTTCCTTCAACATATATTGCACCATCTCTCACATCTAAGTTATGAGCTGGAGTATATGTATTAATACCTACAAAGCCACCAAATCCAGGTTTTGGATCAGCTGCATAACCAAGATTATCTCCATCCAATTCTTTAAAGGCACCGCCGCCGGTATATGGTAATCCGTTTTGTAATAGATTACCTGTAAAGCTTATAGTCCCATCTTTCTTAATTGCAAATACTGGATCCCCACCAATATTTTTAACTTGAATCATATCGGCTTCTGGTCCAAACGAATCAAGAGCAATAGCTTGAGAATCTGTTAAATCTGTTTGAAATATATTTTTCTGTGAGGTAAATATTGTTCTATCACTATCAACATTTATACCATAAAAATCTAAAGCTGATGGGCTTGGATATACTGGAGAAAATTGTCCAGTTGGTCTATTTGGATGATAACCAATATTACCGCCTTCTGCAGTAACTCTACCACTAGTCCGATCAACGACAAACTTAAAATATCCAGAATCTAATATTTTTTCTTGAGCTACGAGAAGACCATTTGTATTCCCAAACATTGATGATCTATTATCAAACTGAAAATCTTCAGAACCTTGTATTGAATCATTAGTACCACTATAAAATATTTCACCAATTGTGACGTTTCTTAATTGAATATTATCAGCATCTATTTGACTAACATTAAGAATATTATCACTAAATGATAGAGATGAATCAGTTATTAATTCTCCAATACTATCAGATATAACAACAGTATTTGGAATAAGCCCGGTTACTCCAACATTACCTGTAATTTCTCCACTTATATGCATGTTTACAAATTTAGCAGAGTCACCTTCCAACATTTTAATATATGCTGAATCAACATATAATCTCTTAATATAAGAACTATCGGCATCCATAGATGTAGTAGTGAGTTTACCTATAAATGCTGAATCAGCTATAAAATGGCTAAAGTTTCCAGAGTCAATTCTTAGAACACCAATATCAGCAGAGTCTGCACTAATATATGGAGTTGTAATACCGTCTCCGCTTATTGTTAGATTACCAACTCTTAATACATCGATGTCTGCAGAATCTATATCAGCATAACCAGCTATTAATTTATCTGTGGTAATCTGATTTGATTGTAAACCATCGCCAGTAACAGTTAAGCTTTGACCAACTTTTAAGTATTGGATAACTGCACTATCAGCACTAAATCTTTGAATAAATGCGCTATCTGAGATATTTAAAGTCTGACCAGTTATATCTTTTGCTACAATATCTGTAAGCTGGCCAGCAGAATCATAAACTATAAATTTTCCATCAGACTCTTTTAGTATTAATCCGCCTAAATAAACAGACTGGCCAGAAAGATATATATCTCTCCATCTTTTATCTAAACTACCAAGATCAAATGTTTCAGTTGTATTAGGTATTATATGAGAATTAATATCACCACTAAATACGATATTATCTTCATTACTATCACCAAGATAAATGTTTCCGCCAACATCGGATCTAATAGTAGCATTACCTGCTACAGTAAGATCACCACCAACTGTTAAGTTACCTGTTATATGAGCGCTGTCAGCAGTTAATCCAGTAATTCTAGCAAGCTCGATTTCAGCTGAATCAATATCTACAAAAAGAGCCCTAAGTACATCTATATCAGCAGAATCAATGTCTGCATAACCTGCATATAGTTTATCTATTGTTAATTCTTTAACACGAAGCACATCAATATCAGCACTATCAATATCAGCATATTGTATTCCAGCCGAATCAACGGTTGCTTTTAAAATTCTTGCTTGATCTATATCAGCAGAATCAATATCTGCATAGTTTGAAGCAAGAACAGTTATAACACCATTAGATGAAGTAAGATTAACTATTACTCCTGTTGATGAATATAAGTTAGTGACTGTACCACTATCAGCATCAAGATTAACAGTATCAATGTTTGTTGAAGTAATATTGCCTATAGTAGCACTATCGCTTGTTAAATATTGAATTGTTCCATACGTTGACGTGAGATATGTTATAATACCACTATCAGCATATATTGCTGGAGCATCAATATCTTTATTAAATACCCAACGATCTTGAGCTGCTTCATATGTTATTTTGGCATTAGCTGCAAATACTGTAATACCAGCCCCATCGGCTTGACTTGAATCTTGAGCTGAATCTGCAAGAACAATGTTTTTATCATTAATAGTAACAGTAGTAGAATTAACAATTGTTTCAGTACCATCTACTTGTAGATCACCTTTAATAATAACTCTACCAGTATTATCACCAACAGCAGCAGGATCAATAATAAAATCTTGTGGACCATTTATTTGTCCAGTAATATTTAAAACGCCAATTTCAGCACTATCAATATAAGCGTGCCCTATGTCAGCGGAATCAATATTTGCAGTTATAATCTTAGCTAAATCTATGTCAGCGGAATCAATATCGGCATAGTTTATGTTAGCGGTTGTAATATTTGCAGTTATGATATCGGCTAAAGTAATATCTGCAGAATCAATATCTGTATGATCTATATCGGCATATTTTATATAAGCAGAGTCAATAGTTGCATTTGTAATTTTAGCAAGAGTAATATCCGCTGAATCAATAATCGCATGTAAAATATCTGCACTATCAATATAGGCAGTAATAATGTCAGCCATATCAATATCGGCTGAATCAATAAATGCATGACCAATATCGGCTGAATCTGCATAAAGAGCAGTAAATCTATTACCAGTTTTACCAATATATCTGGCACCAACAATAAATATTTCATTACCGTCTATGCCAGATGGAAGATTTGTACCAATAAAATTAAGAACACCTGACTGATAATCAAAGAAAAACTCATCATTATTTCCAGAACCTGCAGCAAAAATTCTTGTTCCTGAGGTCTGAGGATCAGCAGTACCTGTAGGAGCAATATAAACTTTTATTGCATAAGTAGATCCAAACTGTGGTGGAATCCAATTGGTTAAACCTGTTTTCCATGTTCTATTTGGTGTTGCAGTTGTATCTTCTACTGTTTCTACAGTAGTAGAACCATTACCAGTATCATCATAAATTTCAACAATATGGCTACTTGCGCTTGGTATTAGAGTTGGAATTTGATATGCGTCTGTCCAAAGACCTGTTCCGCTTAAAAGAAGCGGGCTTGGAATAGACTCGTTTGTAGCGGTCTTAACGGAATTAACGTCTGTCTTAGTTGCTCCGTAACCGAGCTTTTTCCACAGAAAGTCTAACTTTTGATTGTCACTTATTGACATATTCGATCCTTATGAAATACTCAAAGATGTTATTTTTTGATTAGCAGATAATGCAATTCTAACTAATCCTACATTCCCTGTAGCATTTGTTAAATTTTCTTCACCGAGTGTCATTAAGTAAGATCCGCTTAAAGCGGTATTTGCAATTATTCTATCACTACCAGTTTTAGCACAACCGTTGCTTCCGTTACCGCCAGCCCCTAAATTTGCTCCAGGTACACCACCATCATTTGCTTGGATAGAACAATCTAACCAACCATTTAATGTACTATAATTATCTATTGCTGTTCCTGGTGCTGCTATAAAAATACCTTCAACTCCTGTTGTACTGGTTATATTAATATTAAAGTTTGGCACAACCGTTCTTCTAAACGCAAATGTAAAATATTGTGTTCCAGTATCTCCAGATCTGTTAGGACCAACAGGTAAGTAACCTGTACTATAATCTGTTAAATCATGATTTATATTACCAAATCTAACAGTTGCTTCTTTTGTCCCTTCAACGCCCGGATCAGCTGATTCACTATAAACATTATTAGTATAAAAATTAGTTGAACTATTATAACTAGGAGTATTTATAACTTCAGAACTGAAGTCAAAAATACGAATACCATCGTCATTAAATCCAAATCCTAAATTATCATCTACATTAATTGCTATTTCACTTATATTAGATTGAGCTGCAGAATGAACTTGTATTTTTTCACTTAACTCATGATAATTACCATAGCCATTTACGTTTTGTGCTCTAAATCTTATAGTTTCTACTGCTCTTACATTTCCACTATTAATATTAACAGAAACATTTCCTATACCATAAGCAGAACCATTACCCGTATCTGCTTGAGGAATTCCGCCCGATAAAAAGGTAACAGTACCATCTATTTGTGAATAACTATAGTCTTGAGGATTACCTATTGCGCTACCTGATGTTCCTTCCAAGTTTGTACCACTTGAAACTTCAACTACATCATTTGTATTTTTATAAGTCTGTCCAATAAAATCAGAAATTGTTAAACCGCTGACAATTAAAGATGACCCTGACGTATAATGAGGAACACCACTAATATATCTAAATGTTCCACCAACATTCTGAGAAACATTACCACCGTTCATTGTAGGAGAATTTACTAAATCATCTTTAACAAATTCAATTAAATTAGTATTGCCACTGATAGAGTGACTTAATTTATAACTATTAAGACCTATAGGTAAGTTTCCTACATTCTTTCTCACCTTGGCTTTAAATCCTTGATATAACTCAGGGTGATAAATGCTATTTGCAAATGACGTTGTAGCGCCGGTGGCATCAAATAGATTATAATCAACATTATCAGATACAACTAAACTTGTATATGTTCCATTATTGTTTGATGTGCTAAAATTAACAGCTCCGTCCGCAGAACCATTTACTTCTGCGGTAAGACCCCCTGTTGCTCCACTATATGCAATACCAGGAGACGAAAGAGATGTTTCAACATTACCAGATGCGGTAGTAACTCTATTAACATCTTGTCCAGCAGATAATACTGCTCCTGTAGTATTATCCGTAAAACTTACTGCAAGTCTAGGAGATTGACCAGTTGAGGAAACATTACCAATTGATTTAGTACTTAAACCATTTGGAGGTGCAATATTTGGATCATAAACTTTTAATAGTGCTGAAGCAGTTTGTGGTATAACATTTGGATCTGCCGTACTATGAGTATCCATAGAAAGTGTAACAGTATCTCTTCCCGTGCCGCTTGAAGTCCCTGCCGCCCAAGTATGACCTATTCTAGGACCTTGAACACCACCGGTATCTGTATCTGAAGCAATATTTGATCCAGGTCCGGCATCCCCCCAATTTATACTATATGTAACATCTGCTTGTCCATTTTTATCTGCAACATTTGTATTAGTACTATTATTGTTTAAAAATAGATCCTGCCCTTCAATAACATATACATCATTTCCAGTTAAAGCTGGGCTGACCGCAGAAGCTGCTCTGTGTAAAGAAAATACGGCCGTAGGATCTGGAGTGTAAATTGTAATATAGTCCGTGTTTGTTCTTATTGCTTCACTACCTGTTCCGATTCCATCAGTGTGCCATGCTCTTACAGTGACCGTAGCCGGGCTTGATAAAGGATCGCTATAAACATGTGTAGGATTAGTTGCTGTTACGGCTGAATCAATAGTTCCGTCGCCCCAATTAATATCATATCTATTTGGAGTTCCATCATTTGTTACTGTCATTGTTGCAGTAAATCCAGCACCAGCAGCAGTTGGATTTGTAATAAAGGTTAGGTCTCTACAGAAAGCATTATTTCTTACATTATTAATTGCTTCATTTAAGCCATCAAGAACATCTGTTACTCTATCATCATCATTGAAAAATCTATAGGCACCATCTTCCCAAGCACCATCCAATGGTGTGCCAGCTTTTACATTATCTGTGTATATTTTTGTAACAAGAGATTGAGAACTATCTGGAGTATATTCGGCAGCAGCAACTAATTGCCCTGAATCTGTTATTGAAAATCTTTTTGATCCTGCAGTATAAAAGTTTAGAGTATCATCATCGGTACCGGGTGCTAACTCAGCAATAATATATGTATCTTGATCTACGTCTTTTACACCACCAAGGCCACTCCATACGTTACCATCATATCCTTCAAATGATGTATCCTCAGTATTAAATCTTATGGATCCAACTACATTATCTGGTCTTTCGCCAGTAGATCCTATAGGAACAATAAATTCGTTATTAATTTTAAGATAATCTAAATCACGACTATCGCCCGCTAATAAAAATCTTAAGGATTGTGTAACACCAGCAGAATCAGGATTAAGTGAAGTTAAATATTCTCCACCAATTTTTGCAATACGTGGAGCTGTACCCGAAGAATCAACAGGTTCTCCAACACCAATAAATAACGTTCTTGAAGAATCAACTGATGAATAGGCTAACTCACCAGTTTTAAGACTAGTCGGCACACTTTGTGTCGAGGATCTTTTTATTCTAATTATGCTGAAAGCCATACTAGATCAAACCTTGATAAATTCTGAATTATTAGTATTTATAAGGTTTTTAAAAAGTATTACCACCATCCAGTTCTTGACTTACATATTTTTGTTCTGTTGCATCATAAACTAATACGTGTCCATTAGCTCCAGCTAAAACGGCAGGGTCTGTAGATTCTGTTTCATCAACATTAACATCAACAATATCACTTAAACTTGCTCTAATCTGAACACGTTTAGTTGTAAAAATCGGAGTTCCTACTGTAATCTTTTTTATAAGTGTTCTATTTGATACTAGTTTTATACCGGACATTTTATACCTCTAACTTACAGATGGTGTTACTTGAATATTACCTTCTAATATTCTTTCTACTATAGTAGCAGTTTCGTCAGAATCGTATCTTGAAATCTCAACATCATATACATATCTTCCTGGCTTTAATAAATCAGTTTGAGTATTAGTTAAGGATAAGTGAATTACATAATCTAAATTATCTGGATCAACAGTTGTTGCAAAGAATGTTGTAGCATCAGAATCTTTAGTATTATATGTCTTTTTCATTTTTGCATTAACATTGTAAATAGGTACAAAGTTAAGGTCTGAATCCTGAATATTCATCTGTTTAGGAGAACCATCAATATTATATAAATCCAAACGAATGGTTACATCCGATCCTTTATCAATTGTTATATCTTCGTACTGTGCCATTTTCTTTTCCTATTAAATAATCTCAATATCTGTAATATATAAATTTGCCCCTAAAGCTGAACCACCAGTATAGTCAAATGTTCCAGACATAAATGCAAACGTATATAAACCACTATAAGCAACTTGAGCAGTAACGGTTTGCCAACCACTGTCTCCACTTGCGGAACCTTGAGTTTGATTTAAAATAATTTGCTGCCTGAATGAACTTGGATTATTCGGATCATACCATTCTTGCAGCCATGCAAATATATCATAAGCGTCACCTCCACCAACGGCTCTCCACTTAAACCTAACTGAATCACTTGTCGTAAGAGGAAGCCATACCTTTCCTTTAATTAGAGGTCCGTGTGCAACATCACCGCCGGCACTACTGCCAGAGCTATATAGTCTTATGCACGAGTAGCCTAATTGTGTACTGCCATTTTGCACAAGATCGGTAGGGTCTTTAAATTCATAGTCGAGTGTTGGTGTTCCCGTAAATCCAAATTTATCACCACTACTGTTAAATGCGGTTGGTGGGTTTCCAGTCTGGCCAGTGGGGAATGGTGTAGGATCAACTGGTGCAGCAATTGTACTATTCACGCCAGCATTGTGAAAAGTAATACCGGAGCCGGTCCAAAGCCCATATGGTCCGTTTTGGTTATTGCCAAGTCTTAAATTCTGTTTTTGAATTGTCCACCCATTTATTTCCGTGATACTAGAATTACTAGATAGAACTGTTGTGTCTGCAAAATCAAGATTATCAAATCCGGTACTGGTATCAGTTAGAGGAGAAACAACTGTAGGTGTCCAGTCATTAGTTCCTACGGGTGTGCTATTATCTAAACCAGGAATTTTTAATCTTAATACAATATTACCTTCCGTTGTCGTATCTGTTTTAAATGCAACTTCAATTATTATTTGGGACCGCCAAGAGGGATTGGTATTATCAACTGTTGCAACCCCGGTTAAAGTATTACCTATTCTTCCAGTCATGAATGTTACATCATCGGCAGTAAAATCTGGATCAGCAACACCGGTAGATGGTTCTAATTCATAATATATTCTTTGACTCGAGTTAAATATGCCAGTAGTTCCAGTTAAACTTATGGTTGCAAGATTTCTAGTTGTTTGATCTTCAACATGATTATTAGCATCAGGTGTACTAATGATAAAATCTGCTAATGTAATGTCATTACTTTGAAAATCATTTATAGAAACTTCTCCACTATCTGGAACAGATAAAAGAAAAGTAAAGAAATTATTATTATCTGGTATATACACTCCACCAGGATATAAATCAGCAAAAGAAATAGGCTGATTATTACCCACATCTAATGCAGTTCTAAAATCATCGAATGAAAACTGATTTCCTTTTGTTGCTGGGAAGAGACTGTAATCTGGCATGTTACCCTATCTTTGTTTTCAGTTCTTCTACCTCAGCTTTCAGCTCTTTTACAGCTTCTACGAGTAGTCCTACCATATTTGCATAGTGTAGTGCTTTTTTACCTTGAGGTGTTTCATATACTGCTTCTGGTAAAACTTCTTCAACTTCTTGAGCAACTAAACCTGGCATACGAATGTCACTACCAATATAATTAAAAGTATATCCATTAAGATTCATTACTTTATCTACTGGATTATTAATAATTTTAAGATTTTCTTTTAATGTTATATCTGAGAAGTTTGCAAAACCTGTAATATTACCAGATACAAATAATTCACCAGTAATATAATAGTCCCCAACCATCGAATCACCCGAAGTCGCACTTACAAAATCAGGAGTTCTTGCTGAGACATAAGATGAATCAATAACGGTAGTTAAATCAACTGGTGTTACTGATGCACCGTGGCCATATGTATCAAATGTAATACTCTGTAGAACATTAGTGCCTGTATTTGTAGAATTAGATAAGCCACCAGCAGTTGGATGAGAAATATAAACAGGTCCACTACCTGGAGTAATTTGACCACCACCAGATAAACCTGTGCCCGCAAACACGCCAGCAGACTCTAAGAATATAGTACCACCATTTGATTCATCTATAGATAAAATATGTCCAGCACCATCTAAGGTAATATTACGAATAATATTTGATGTACCAGAACTAGTGATTGAAGTAGCTGAACTTGCTGTATGATTAATTGTGATAGTATTATTAGCACTATCTAAAATACCGTTTGTTGTACTATCAAGACCTAATCCAGCATTTATAGTAAAAGGAAAATGTAAAGTATTATTAGCTTGAATTGAACTATCAATTTGAAGAGTTGTTGCATATAAATTTCCACCTGAATTAATATATCCAATTAAATCAGTAATACTAACTCTTGAAGAAGCCATCGGTGACCCACCGACATTAGAAATAACAAGATGGTCATTTGAATCTATATCAGCTTGTTGTATTGCGGTTAAATCTAATATTCTTACCATTGCTTTTCTTCCTTAAAGAGCGCTCATGCTACTAATTGTGTCTATATCTTCATCCGCATCGGTTCCATACCAAACCAAATTATGAACAACATTCCAATGTGTTACATAAGCATAAAACCATTTTCCACCCGTTCTGTTTTGAATAAGAGATAATCCATCTTCACCTAAAGTTGATATAAGTTTAGATGTGCTATTATCCCATGATATAACATAACCTTGCTGATCTCCAGCAGGTTCATTAAAATGTGGAGGTAAATATATTTCATCTCCAACAGAAAACCCTCCAGCGGGTTGAACACAAATAAATTTTGTACTAATAACATCTGGTTTACGAGATATTCCACTAGGAAAACTACTGGCTGGCCACTGATATGATGCACCATTAACACCTCCAGCTATAGTAATAGTCTGTCTATAAACTGTAGTACCTGCATTACTCATATCTGCTGGTCTAAATGTAAATGCCCCATTTCCATTATTATATGCTAAAGAACCTCCGCCTGAAGCAGTTCCAGTTGTTACAGATAAATCGGTTAAGGCTATACCAGAAGGTGGCACCCTAGCTGCAACATATGCGGAATCAATTGCATCTTGTGCAACAGCACTGCTTTGTGCGGAATCAAGTATATTGGGAAGCTGGCTAAGTAATCCTGAAACATTAACTCTAAATTGACCTGTGCCGGTATTGTAATCAAGTGTACTATCATTAGGATATATTCCTACAGCAGCATGTACTCTTTGATCTGTATAATAAAGATTTGTAGCGCCTTCTTGAAGATCATCTGTTGTATTATTTAAAAATTCTTTATCAAAATAGCCAACCGGCATTCTAGCAGAATCAAGAACACCTGTAATAATCTTACAGGCATCTAATCCAGGTATACGCTGAGCATCAAATATTCCAGTTCCAGTTTTACTTGCATCTAGTGTAGGAATATCGGAATCTGTAATTGTATTAGACTGAAAAGAAAACACACCAGTTGCTGCATTATATGACATAGATGCATGTAATGCATTATTACTCGCATTTAGTGATACACTATTACGAATATATGCTTGAGTTGTTCTACCATTAATTTCATTTAAAGCCTGAACAAGATCAGTAGTCACCGGAGTTGTCAAGTTATCCGGATCTCCAACATTACTTGAGACGAGATTTGTTTTTTGTCTCCAAGTCTCAAATGTATCTGTTAAATTAACTGTAGGTTTTCTGGCCATTTTTATACCATCTCTAAATTTTTAATTAATACTATTTATACAAATTATCAGACACTAGAAAAAGAATACTGCAATAACACCTTGAGATCCGGCACCAGTATAGCCACTAGCAGCAGCTCCGCCGCCACCACCAAAGTTACCACCGGAAGAGGATGTGCCTTTACCGCTTCCGCATATTGCAACACCATTAGGTTTTGTTAAATCTGAAGATGATGTGAATATTGAAGGAACAACATTTACTTCTGATATCGAAGCATCTGGACCACCAGCCGGTCCGCCAGATGTTTGTTCTCCGACTCCAGCACCAGCAGCATTACCGCCATCTATATTATAATCTCCACCTGAAGATGTTCCACCATTAGTAGGGGCGTCGCTTGTTGCTTCACCTCTTTGTCCTCCACCACCAAATACTGAAGAACTTAAACTTCCTCCAGATATGGATGTATTACCACCATTTACACCATTACTTCCACCATTTACTGCTGCACCTCCAGAACCTATGTTAAAATTATAGATTTCTCCAGGTGTAACTTGAAGTATTCTTATAGCAACACCGCCGCCGCCACCACCATAGCTTTGGGATCCGAGCCCGCCTGAACCTCCTGCGCCTACGGCAACAAGAGCAATATTCTGTAAAGTTGTTGGGCTCCAAGATTGGCTTGTTGTATATAATTTTACTGATGTAGGTGATGTTGAAAATAATCCAGTATTGGAATCAAATGTTGGTAGAGGGTCTGATCCTAACCCTAATATGCCATTTATAATAGGATCATCTCTTATAAGAGTCCAACCATAATATAAATTATTAAAATATTGTATAATATTTTCGTCTTCGTTTAGTTCAGAAGGATCTAAATTATTCTCATCTGCAACTAAAGCTGAAGTTGTAATATCTATATTAGTTATAAATTGTGAACCTAAATAAGCCACCTGTGTTTCATTGTATACAGGACCAACATCACGTGCAGTTATAACTTTTAATTTTCTAATAGCAGTATATTTATTTGCTTCATTTAAAAATACATCAAATATTTTATTTCCGTCAATTTTATAACCTAAACCGAGATGATCATCGCCCCGTAAAGATTGGATTAATCCTTGTTCGTCAAACACAGGCCCGCTTTCGGGTATTAAAGTAGGTTTTGCTTCTTTTATTATTACAACACCTGGGGCACCATTACCCCCATCATTTTCTCCATCAGCTCCTACACCAGCCGCGCCCACTTGAGTAATCACCAAATATATATTTTGTCCTGCATATGCAGAAAAGTCTTCTTTTTTTTCTTTAAATTCACCACCCACACCGCGGCTACCGCCATTACCAGATTCATCAAAACCTATATCGCCAAAAAAAGTTTTGATCAAAGGTGATGGCTGATCGCCGCCTCCACCTCCGCCACCAGCACCAAAGCCAGTAGCATCAGTTCCACGTCTTCTTTCAGCAGTAAAACCACCTTCACCTATAATATTGTAATTTGTATCTGAAGATACAATATCTAAAGCATTTTGTAAATCTATTCGTCTTGGTTTTCGACTCCAACTAATATTACAACTTATGCCGCCTTCACCACCAGCCAAGTTATATGATGATATAAGAGTTCCATCAGCTGATCCAGCCCTAAATTCAAATTTAGTATTGGTTCCATTTTTTCCAGACACTTCACCATTGGGCCCGGCATGCGGGCCGCCTTCATCTCTACCTGCACCGCCACCGCCGCCGCCTGCCACAGCTATAAATTCTACATTACTTCTAGTACCTAAATTAAGAACTTTTGGTCCTGTAAGTTCAAGAGGTGCACCAAAAGCGGCTGCAACATTAGGATCACTCTGAACATCTGGTCCATTTTCTCCAGACCAAACTATTTCCGAAACAACTTTATCGTGAAATAGTTCTTTAAATTTTGTAATTATAGGAAGTTCATCTACTAAATCTCCTGAAGCTCCTATTACATTTCCAGCAACCATATTACATCCTTACACTTTAAGAACACATTCAACTAGCTTTTCTTCTTGAGCTAAATTTGTTTCAAGAGCAATACCAACCAAAGCAGTTGTTTTAAGAGTTGTACTTACACCGTCTTCTAGTGCATGAACGGCTTGACCTTTATTAACGGGACCTTTTACTCTTACTGGAACACGACCTTTTAGACCAACATATTGACCTTCGGCTTCACTATTCATCATAAGTGCCGGCTCGGTAGAGATTACACCAATACAATAATCTGACATAGTTGCTTCTCTAACTTCATATTCTTCGCTATTTGAAACAGCAACAGCGGTACCTGGAATCAATTCTTCACGTGTTGTATATTTTTCCGCAAGGTCAGCATATAGTGAAGAAGTTGCAACACCATTAAAGGTTGTAGCATACATGGTAGCAAATCTATTAGTATTTTCGCCAATGTTAAAACTATTATTACTTGCGGATAAAACATGGTCGTTAATTGTAAGATTAGATGACATTGTTATGCCACCAGTAAATGTTTTATTGCCACTTATTGTTTGTAAATTAGTAAGAAGAACTGGACCATCTGGATTAGAACCATAAAGATCAGTTGGAAATCCAAAACCTAAAGAATCAAGTTCAAGAGGCATAGCATCAATAGGTAGTGGTGGAATATGCTCTAAAGGTAATTCGCTTATAATCTTTGAGCCACGAGTGTTAGGTATTCTATTAGAATCTAAAATTCCTGATGTGATAATACTTGCAGGTAAATCTGGAACATGAGCTAAACCTAATTTATCTGAAGTAATTTTAGTTGCAGATAAATTAGGAATTCTTGCCGGATTAAAAGAACCTGATGTTATTTTACCTGCAGGAAGAGCTGGTACTAAACTAGGTGTAAGAGGATTTGTAATAAAAGTAAATTCGCCGTTAGCATTATTATACGATAAAGAAGCAAGAGCATTAGGCCCAGATGTTACAAGTGAAATAAGATTTCTTGTCTCAGATGAATCTAATACAGTAGCATCTAAATAATTAAATGCTGAAACAATACTTGAATCATAGGGTGCTGGTGCGGCAAGATTATCTAAATCGCCGATGTAGTCTCCCATCAAGTTGGTCTTCTGTCTCCATGCTTCAATGGAGTTACTTAGGTCTACATATATTTGCCTTGCCATTAATCACCTATTTTATTTAAAAGTGTTGAAAGCAGTTCTTTAATTTCTGCAACATCATCTTTTAATTTTGCTAATTCCTGTTTTTCTTTTCTTTTCTTTTTCAATATTTGCCTTGATCTAATTAAGGCTTCTTCATCTGTATTTACTATTGCTCCAGTTTCTAAATCTCTTTTATAGCCGGGATAGTTTTCCACTTTAGCATATCTATAATCTTCCAATCTAGTCTCCTAGTGCAATCACTCTTAAATCATTTAATTTAGGCACTTTAATTTGGTTAGTAGACCTTAGAACAATTTTTAATTGAAACTGTGTAAATTCATCACTAGTTCCATCAACAGAGCCAACTAAATAGCGATACTCTCTAAAGATACTTGTATCATCATCGGTTTGAACTGGTTTTTCTGAGTCAATTCTTGTCCAAGTTGTTCCAACAAGTGTATCAGCTTTTGATGCTCTATAATACATATCAATAAATGTATCAGATGGTCTATTAGCACCCATAATAATTTTTAGTCCTACAGCAGAAGCTGCTAGACGCACAGGCTTAGTAATATGTTTTGCAGAAGCAGGACCATTCTCTCTTGTTTCACCAAATAGAGGATCGTAGTAAGCTGTATAATTAGTCGTGCCCATAATATCATTTACGGTATCACTATCTAAAGCGTGAGACCACTCAATGGGTCTATTCTGTGTTGTACTCTGAACAGTACTTGGATTATCAATAAGATTTGTAATAAGAGTTGCTGATGTTCTTTGAAGATCAATAACTGGTGTTACATAAACATTACTTGATTTCATTTCCGCTTCTAGTACCATAGATGTTGCAAGCTTGGATGGAGGTGATACTCTTTTCATAATACCAAGCTCATTATCTTGATTAGGTGCAACTACTGTAGCTACGGTATCTAAAATATCTGCATTATTAATAGCATTAGAACTATTATCGGCATATGATTTACCTGCTGCCATTTTAATATTATAATCTAATCTAGTTGATGGCGGCTCGATTGATTGCACAGATGGCCAAATTGTACTATAATTATAAGCTTGTTCGACAGTTACGGCATTACCACCAGTTACAGAATTATAATATGGAGCTGGCGAAGTAAGAGTTGGAACTGTAATTACAAATCCTGTAGGATCAACTTCAGTAACAGTATATGGATTATTATTTAAATCACTATCTACTGGTGTTCCAATAATACCATTTAAATTAACAGTGTCTCCAGCATATAAACCATGAAGAGGGCTTCTAATATATACATCAGAGAAATCTGAACTATCTTTAAAGAATAATTCTACTGGATCACTCTGAAGAATCTTTCTTGGAACTGCAACATTTTTAAATATTGCCTTAGTTGTAAGATTTGCATTAAACTCAGCTTTATATAATGTGAACTTAAGATCAGACATTTGATCTGGTTCCCATGTTCTATTGTTTTGAGATTTAAAGAACGAACCAAGATATGGCTGAGTATTAATTTTTTCGGTTGTAGAACCTAATTTAAACTCACCCATTTTTGAAATATATGCTTCATATGCATCACTATTAGAGATAACCACAATCGCATATTCGGTAAATGGTTTTAAATATACTGGCTCTTTAAATACTGCTTTTGTTTCTGCTGAAGCATCTGTTGAAACAACAACATCACTTGCTGGAATAGTAACAATAGATCCGGGAAGCGAAAGATCAGAAGATGGATGACCGTTTACAGTAGGTCTGATTTGTATAGTTACTGGAAACGGTTGCTCACTTGTGTCTTTCTTAGCGAAGAATAAACCAACTTCTGTTAAGAATACTCCATTTGCTTCTGTGACTAGGAAAGACTGTGCAATAGGATCAAAGAAACAAATATCTTTTACAAAGTTAAATACATCCCCAACAACATCTACAGTATCACTAATTAAATCTCCAGCAGCATTTGCCACACCACCTACAGCGGATGAAACACCGCCAATTAAATCTCCTTGAAGAACCTCTCCGATTCCTGTTGCAATACCTCCAGCCACAGTATTAACTGCGCCGAGAATATCTATTCCGCCGCCTCCGCCAGATGATGATACATTAATTGTTTCTGTTGATGTGGTACTTGTTCCAACAATGTGAAGAAGACGTGTAGATAAAACATCTTCCTGTCTTGTAGTAAGAGTACCAGTAGAACTAAAGATTGCTGAAGCGGCACAGCTTGCATTCTTTTTATTAAACTCAGTAATATCTAATAAAGTAAATTCAATATCACCTGTTCTAAAGTTTGTTGTTCCTGCTGTTCTTGTATTAGAAGATGGTATAAAGAATGCACCTTGAATCTTACCTTGGCCATCAGTATATAATTTTGTCTTACCACCAGTTAAAGGATATTCGGTTGCAGCTTTATAAAGATTACTTACATCAGTTTGCTTTGTTACATTAACTCCACTAAATGCTTCTTGTCTGACCCATTTAGCAACTGACCTACCATCAAAATAAGCAAATACTTGAGTATTAGGAGCAAGACCTTCAGCCTGGAAAGTAACTAACTTTGACCTCATAAACGGAATAAATGCAACATCTACAACTCTATCATCAATAACTTCTCTGACTGTTTCTGAAGCAACAACTCTATTAACAACGGTTTCACTTGTAACATCTGTTCCGGTTGTAGTTTTTCTGTTCCAAAGATATCCGACTCTTTCTTTCCAATTATTTCTAGCAATCTCTGAAGTAATAGATTGTTCATCACCAACATTAAGATTATTAATATCAGTGCCGCCCCAATTCCATTCATGATCGCCCCATTGAAGAGCCAAGTCTGTATTAAGTAATGATCCACCTGGAATAATTTTATCTGGGATATAATCAGTTTCATACCAATCATCAGATGCTGGAGAAAGTGACATAGCACCATTGTAAAATAAATTCAAATATGGATTGA
>Ga0257114_1001006_pt1 | contig 20913 bp, 11 predicted proteins | sample SI112_10mmetaG_FD_190149 | JGI IMG/M metagenome (GOLD analysis project Ga0257114, IMG submission 190149) | Marine microbial communities from Saanich Inlet, British Columbia, Canada - SI112_10m | ecosystem: Environmental > Aquatic > Marine > Inlet | place: Canada: British Columbia | collected...
AAGTCGTAAAGTCTAAACCACCTAAATTAACACGATCTAAGCTACCTAAACTACCCGAATGAACTTCACCGTTCATCGCAAACCGCTCGGCCACCAACGCGCTTCGCCCGCGTCCAACCACGCGTCGAACGCCGCGTTCAACTTCCCCTCCGCCATCGCCACCGCCGCCGCCCCTCCCGCGCCGTACCACGCATCTCTTCCCTCCTCGTCCTCCTCCTCGCCCGCGCCCTCGCCCTTCGCCCGCGCCGTCGCCGCCGCTCGCGCCAGCGTCTCCGCGCGTCTCGCCGCCGCCTCCGCGCGCGCGCGCGTCCCGTCGTCCCCCGAGCCTTCCGCCCTCGTCCCGTCCCGCGCCCGCCCTCGCCCCGCGCGCGCCCCCCCGCGTCGCGCCGCTCGTTTTTTCGCCGTCGCCGCGAATCGCGCCGCCCACGCCGCGTCCAATTCGTACGCGCACTGGAACGCATCGTCGTCGTCCGCGTCCGCGTCGTCGCGCGCGGACGCGTCGCGCGTCGATTCGCGTCGTCTCGGTCTCGGCGGCGCCGTCGCCCACAGCGGCGGCGTCGGCGCGCGCGCGTCGATCCGCATCGCGCGTCGCCGTGTCGCGCGACGCGTTCGCGCGCGATGCGTCGATCGACGCGCGTCGAACCTCGATCGAGGGTCGACGCGGATGCATCAATCGACGCGCGCGGTCGAGCGCGCGCGCGGTCGATCGATCGAGACGCGACGCCGATCGACGCCGCGCTTCTAAACCCTAAACCCTAATTTTTCGTCGCCAGGGGGACGAAGCGTCGAAACTTTAATCGATTCGACGGCGTCGAAACGATTCGCCGCGGTCAGTCGTCGACGCGGCGCGCGACGCGAATTCGCGACGACGACGACGACGACGATGCTCGCGATGCCGACGCGGATGCCGACGCGAGCGACGCGAACGACGACGATGCATCGAACGCGCGACCACGGGACGATTCGCGCGACGATTCGACGACCGACGACGGTTCGCGCGGCGCCGGGACGCGGCGCGGGACGACGACGCGCGATGCCGACGGCGCGCGCGACGCGAAAGAGCGCGTTTCGAAGCGCGCGCGACGACGCGCGCGCGCGTCGGGCGGTGCGGCGAGACGCGAGACGCGAGACGCGGGACGACGACGACGACGACGACGACGCGAGACGGGAAGACGCGCGCGAGGGCGAAGACGCGGTGACGACGGCGTTGCGAGGGGTGTTCGCGCAGGCGTGCGGGTTCGTGCGATGGGGACTTCCCACGACCGGTGGACTCGCGTGCTGGGCCGCGGCGGCGGCGAACGCGGGGACGGAGGGATTGTTGAGCGCGCTGAGCGGGTCGCTCTTGGTCGGCACGACGCTCGGGGTGTGCGCGCTGATTTTCGCCGCGGCGAGCGCGTGCGTCAGCGGGGTGACGCTGATGTGGATGTACGCGAAGCGAACGATGGCGAACGCCGTCGTCGGGCGACGCGCGCGGGACGCGGGTCGGCCGCGGCGACGCGCGAGGTCGACGGCGACGCGCGAGACGGCGACGCTTCGTTCCCCTCGTCGAGGCGCGGCGGCGCGCGAAGACGATCGAGGCGAACGCGCGCGGTTGGACGAGGGCAAGAGTTTCAGCTTTGGCGAGTGGCGACCCGAAGTGCCCGTGGTGGATCCGCGGGCGCCGGGTAGGTGGGGCGGAAGAGACGGCGCCGCGGCGTCGAGCGACGAGTGGGGGACGCACAAGACTCCTGCGGATTTCCGGCGAGAGATGTCCTCGATGGACGATTCGAGCTTCGACGCGCGCGATGGGCGTCGACCACCGTCCACGGGACCGAGTCAGTGGAAGTCTCGCGCGGCGTACAGACAGCACGCCGAGGGATTCGACGATCCCGCGCTCAACGGCGTCGCGGCGAGCGCGCCGACGCCGGCGGCGACGACGGCGACGCGAGATCCGCGCGAGGAGATTTTGCGAAAGTTCGAGCCCAAAGAGCGTCTGTTACCGCGAACGCCGCCGAAACCGAAGCATCAACACATCCCCACCGAAGTCTTGATCGCCATGGGCGGCGCGTCGTTGGAGACGCACATCGGAAACAACGCGCGAGATATTTTAAAGGCGTCGCGAGCCAACCGCTCGAGCAAGACGCTGTCCGGCACCGCCCCGCGCGGAAGCATGCAAACGGTCAACTTGTTTGGATTCGGAAGCAAAGACGTCGACGCGTCGCCGTCCTCCCGCGACGAACCGCCGCCGCCGCCGCCGCCGCCGCGCGAGCGCTCGACGCCGTCGGACGCCGCGCGTCGCGCCAGGGAACGATTCCAGCGCAATCTCTCGTCGTCGTTCGATTACGAGCCATCGACGAGCTCGTCGTACGAATCCGCCTTCTTCAACGAAATGGTCTCATCTTACGACGACGACGACGACGACGACGACGACGAGGATGCATCCGCGCGCGGTCTCCGCCGCGCGCGCTGAGGATTTGGATTTTCGTCAAACCGAGCCCCCGCGCGTGGCCTCCTTCCACGCATTCCCCACCTCCCGGCGCCCGGTCGCGTGTACCATCAAGACGTAGCTTTTTTATCGAAATCACCCTCTTTCTTGTCCCGCGCGCGCTCGCCGCGTCGCGCCCGATCGCCTCGGCGTTCGCGCGTTCGCCGCGTCCCGCTCGCCGCCGTCGTCGTCCGCACTCCCCACCGCGCGGATGCCCTCGTCGCTCGCGCCTCGCGAAGACGCGCGCGCCGACGCGCACTGCCGCGCCCTCGTCGTCGCCCTCGACGTCGTCCCCGCCGCCGCCGGTTCCGCGTACGTCGAGCTCGGCGACACCAAGGCGTCGTGCGCCGTCTACGGCCCGCGCCGCGGCCGCGCCGAGCTCGCGGGCGTCGATCGAGGGACGCTGGACGTCGACGCGTACCGCGCGCCGTTCGCGACGGGCGCGCGGGCGCTGGATGGGGCGAACCGAGCGCGCGCGCGAGGACGCGGCGCGAGGACGGCGGACGACGGCTTGGCGCGGACGGTGAAGGAGGCGCTCAGCGCGAGCGTGCTGACGGAAAGCTTCCCGAAGACGCAGGTGGACGTGTGCGTGACGGTGCTGGACGCGCGGGGGGGCGAGGCGGTGGCGTGCGTGCTGGCGGCGTCCGCGGCGTTGGCGCGCGCGGGGGTGGCGTGCCGAGACTTGGTGAGCGCGTGCGAGTGCGCGCGGGCGGGGGAGAGGATGATGCTCGATCCGACGCGCGAGGAGATCGAGACGAGCGATGGGATGGTGTTTTTAGCGCAGATGTCGTCGATGGAGGCGTACGCGAAGACGGAGACGTTCGGGCGGTGGAACGCGGACGAGACGGAGCGCGCGTTGGACGCGTGCGCGGCGGGGTGTAATCGATTCGACGCCGTCTTGCGGGAGGCGTTGCGGGCGAACCCGAGGGATTGATGCCCGCGTCGCTGATATTTTGTTGTGATGTTACATTTCGTATGCGTAGAATGTCAACGATGCGCGCGCGAATGAATGGTGCGTGTGATTTACATTTCGAAAGAATCGATGGATTGCGCCAACGAGGCGACGGTTTCCGGCGGCGGCGAACCTTTGGGTGAACTCTGAGGGGTGTAGAACGTCTCAGAGTCCGCGTACTTGGCGTTGTATTCGGCCTCGAGCACGCATTTTTCGGCGAGTTGTTTTTCGATCGCCCTTCGAGTGCTCTCGCCTTTGTCGGGCATCTTGGCGACGACGTCGGGCATGCTCAAAATCACGCCCAACTTGGCGCAGTCGTCTTCGATGTGTTTGATTTTTGCTTTAAGCTTCGCCTCCCCGGAGACGGGCTCGGGCGACTCGTCGTCGTCGATTTTCATCTTTGTCGCGCTTTTCGTTTCCTTCGGTGGCGTCAGCGCCGCGAGCAAGGCGCCGCCGAGCAAACCGCCGTCGCCTCCCCACCCGGCGTTGACGTTTTTCCAAGCCGCGCCGCCGGGCGCCTTTCCCTTCGGCGTCGTCGCCGCCCCCGCGGGCGCTGATTTTGCGGCGGCACTGCTTGATTTCGACCCGCTCGTCGTCGCTTCGTCGTCTTTGCTGAACAACAAATCGTGATCGCTCACGCCGCAGACAAAAGGCAGCGACTCGACGTACGGCAACTCGGCGCGAAGCTCATCCGTCCACTTGCGATCCGCCGCGTGCAACGCGTTCAATTGTTTCATCGTATCGCTCGCGCGCATGGCGTTTTCGCGCGTTTCGAACAGCTGAGTCGCGTCGTCCGCGCCAAAGTATTGCTTCCCGCTCACGCCGTCCGTCGCCGACTTGGACACGCCGCCCTTGAAGACTTGACGACGGTAAATCTTTTCCTCCACCGTTCCGCACGTGACGAGACGATACACCACGACGTCTTTGGTTTGCCCAATGCGGTACGCGCGATCGACGGATTGATTGTCCGTCGTTGGATTCCACGCCGGATCGTAAATGATGACGCGCGTCGCCTCCGTCAGCGTCAAACCGAGACCGCCGACGCGAGCGGTGAGAAGCATGACGGGAATGTCTGCGTTCGAACGGAACTGCGTCACGCGACGATCTCGCTCGTCGACGTTTACTTTACCGTCGATTCGCACGAACTTGATGTTCGCTTCGCGAATGCACGCTTCAACAACGTTCAGCGTCGCCTGCGACTGAGAGAAGACCAACGTGCGACGTCCTTCGGCGCGAAACCGATCCAACATGGCCATGAGAAATCTAGATTTGGCGCTCAAACTCGACGCGCCGCGGGCGAGAGCGTCGGCGTCGAAATCGCACTCGCGAACGGCCGCCGCTGCCGCCGCGGTGGCTTCGCCCGCGCAGCTCTTCTTCAACTCGGCGTCTTCTTCGTCTTCGATTTCCTCCTCCTCCTCCGCGGGCGGCGACGCGTCGACGTCGGCGTCGTCCCGCGCCGCGACGCACAGCGTCGGGTGATCGCAAATTCTCTTCAGAGCGTTCATGCACGAAATCGCCGAACCGGTTTTGTTGATGGCGTCCTGAACGGGTTTCGAGGCTAAGAATTTTGAGTACAGCGCCGATTGCGCCGGCTCGAGCGGTATCCACGCGATGAAATCGTTCTTCTGCCCGAGCGCCGAAGGCGCGTTCTTGACGTGCTTCCACGACGTCGCCGCCGCGCTATTCGGTTTCTTCGCGTCGTCGACGGGCGCGACTTCCTCTTTGGCTAGTAAGACATCCTTCTTGTCGCGGCGCAAAAAGTACGGACGAGTCATTTGACGCAGCGTCGCCGTGAGCTCTTTCGATTCCGATCGTTGTTTTTGCGTCGCCGACGCGGCTTGACCGGCGGCGATCTTGTTGGCGAATCGTCGACGAAACTCGTTTTCGCCGCCGAGAAGGCCCGGACACGTCAAGTCGTACAGCGACCACAGTTCGCCGAGCGCGTTTTGCACCGGCGTTCCGGTGACAATCATGCGCAGATTGGCGGGCAGTTGTCGAACCTTTTGCGCGAGCCGCGTCGTCGCGTTCTTCAACGCGTGTCCTTCGTCCATGACGATCCAATCCCAGCGAAATTCGCCCGCGAAATCTTTCGGCGCGACGCCGCGCCCCTCGCGCGCGCTCGCTCTCTCGGCTTCGTCCTCGTCGCTCGGCGCGCCGAGCTCGCTCGCGCGAGACGTCACCATCCCGTACGACGCCAAGAGCGCGCCTCGACCCGTCGCGCACGCGCGCAACTGTTTGTCGAGCGCCCCTCGCGAGCCGCCGTAGTACTTAAACACCGTCTCCCCTCGCCTCAGCCCGCACGTCTCGAGCTCTTTCAACCAATGCGGCAGCAACGTCGTCGGCGCGAGCACGAGCACGCGCTTCGCCGCGCCGCTGCGCAACAAACCGGCGACGAACGCGCACGCCTGAAGCGTCTTGCCCAGGCCCATGTCGTCGGCGAGAATCCCGCCTCGCCCGGCCAAGTGCAATCCCCACATCCAACGCACGCCGTCGCGCTGATGATCGTACAGCCTCGACGCGAGCGCCGCGTCGAGCTCAAACTTCGGCCCGCCGTCCTTGCCCTTCAATCGCAGGGGCTTGCGCGTCGCGGCGACGGCGTCGACGTTCGTCGCCGGCGCCGGCGCGTCCTCGTCCGACGCGTCGTCGTCGGACGAGTCGGACAGCGCGCGACGCTTGAGACGCACCGGTCGACGCGCGGCGGCGCCGTTGACGTCGCGAAGCGGCGAGGCGACGGCGCGCGACATTCGTTCGTTTCGGATTCGTTCCCCCGATGGGAATCGAAACGTCGCGGACGACGCGCGGCGCGAGGACGACGCGCGAGGGCGTCGCGGTGCGCGCGGTGCGCGCGCGCGATGGGTTTGAACGACGAGGCGACGCGCGGAAGAGCGACGACGCGGACGGGCGTCCGACGCGTCGTCGTATGTGTGATGAAAAACTTTCCAGGCGTCCGGCGCGCGGTCGGCTCGCCGTTCGAATAACGGCGACATCACGCGCGACGTTTCGCTCGCGAGTCGCGGGTCACGAAAATTTTCAAACGCGCGCGACGACGCCGTCGATCGCGCGACGCGGACGTCTGTCTTTTCATCTTTTTCATAGAACAATGTATCGGCTGTCTGGCTGTAGGTACGCCTTTAAAAGATAAAAGTCCCATGTATGATATGATAATCTTTTAGGAAGATGTTTACGGTAGCACCTCGCCGTGGCAGATGTCGCCGGGCAGATCTCGTCGTCGGCGCCACTCGTCGACGTGAAACCGCGCGGAAGGCGTGACGTCGCATGGGCCAGTACTTGTGCAAGCCTAAATACTGGCACGACGACCTCCTCGGGGCGGTCACGTTCGGCCCGCGCGTGGGATGCCAAGAGATCGGATGTGGGAGTACCTACCGTTGGGACGATCTGGGCAACGTCGCGTGGAGGTTTAAAGACAAGGCGTGGAAAAGGGGTGGCGCCTTACGCGTCGAGCTCGAGGAGTTCTTGGACCGCGCGATGGAGCGAACGGAAGGCGCGGTGGAAGAGCCTCGTCTCAAGTATACCGCGAGCGCGTTCTGTTGCGGCGGCTGCTGGAACCCGGATTTCGTCACGCCCGAATTGGTCGAAGAATTCAAGAAAGTGTTAGAGGAAAACAAAAACAAGAAGCTCTCCGATATGGGTCTTCAGTGTAGGGCAATCTGTCTCAGAGTACGCGGTGGTCATGGTTCGGCCCCTACGTTGTTCGTATTGGTGGAAAAAGTTGGAGATTACGTACGATTCACTCCGAGCGAATCGTACGCTATCGACCGCACATGCGTATGCTTATGACCTCCGGGCATGTGAATCGGACCAAAACAACGCATCGCGCTCTACCTAGGCACGACTCTCAAATGACAGCGCACGTACCGCGGACGGGCGTCGCGCGCGTGGATGATTGTGAGGACGACCAAGGACGACCAAGGACGACGACGACGGCGTTTGTAATATTTTTGTAATGCGCGTCGTTACATAAACGTACGATTTCTATCCCAAGTAAAATTAAGAATGTAATTCGGCGTTTGCCATGAGTGGACGTAACCACCACCCATCTCACCCCGCGAGAGAGTTCAGAACCAACCCTCCGGAACGCGAAGCGTCTGTGTAATAAAATTTGTCGGCGGCCGCGCCGCCGACGGCCGTCGGGCGCCCGGCGGCCGCTCACGCGTTGCCGCCGCTGCCGCCGGCGCTGCCGCCGGCGCTCGCGCCGTTGTCGACGCCCTCGATTTTATCTTCGACTTCCATATAGAGCTGTCGCAAACGATCGATGTTCTCTTCGGACGTCTCCCAGTAACCTCTGCCGTTGGCTTCCAAGAAGTTGGCGACCATCTTGCGGAACGAGTTCGGGTTGGACTCCATCAAGCGCTTTTGCATCTCCGGATCAGCCATGAAGGTCGTGTTGGCGTCTTCGTACACCCAGTTGTCGACGGCACCAGACGTGGCGGACCAGCCGAGAGTGTTGTTGAGACGCTTTTGGATCTCGCGAGTACCCTCGTAGCCAGACGCCATCATGCCTTCGTACCACTTCGGGTTCAAGAGCTTGGTGCGGGAGTCCAGACGCATCGTCTCGGACAAAGAGCGCACTTGAGCGTTGGCCGTGGTCGTATCGGCGATGTAAGAAGCCGGCATCTTACCGTCCTTACGCACACCGGCGACGAGCTTGGTCGGATCAGAGTCGAAGTAGTGGCTGACGTCGGTGAGCGAAATCTCGGAAGAATCCAAGTTTTGGAAGGTGACGTCGACCTTGGACAAGGCAGACTCGAAGAGTTCCTTCCTCGTTTCCATGCCAGCACCCGGAGCATCAGAGTTGAACGCGAAAGACTTACGGTTGAGGTACATGTCTTGGAGCTGGCTCTCGTCGTTCCAAGAAGAGTTTTCAACCGCGAGGTTGACGTTGGAAGAGTAGGAACCAGACGCGTTGGAGAAGATGCGCGTCGCCGCCTCGCGAATGGACAAGCCAAGCTCCTCGGCTTGCTCCTTGGCGTGCTTGCGGACAAAGTTCATGTCCTCCGGTTCGTCTTGCTCAGCGGCGAGCTTGACGGCGCGGTCCAACAAGTTCATCTGGTTGACGAACAAATCGCGGAAGACGCCAGAGCAGTTGACGACGACGTCGATGCGCGGGCGACCGAGCTCTTCTAAACTGATAAGCTCGAGCTTGTTCACCCGACCGAGCGCATCGGGGGCAGGTCGCACACCCACCATCAACATGACTTGCGCCAAAGATTCACCGTACGTCTTAATGTTGTCCGTACCCCACAGAACGAGCGCGATGGACTCCGGGTACTTGCCACCGTTTTCGACGCGCTCGCGTTCAATCAAACGATCGACGACAACCTTGGCGGAGGCAACAGCCGCACCGGTCGGGATCGCTTGCGGGTCAAGAGCGTGAATGTTCTTACCGGTCGGCAACACCTTCGGGTTACGGATCGGGTCACCACCCGGACCCGGAAGCACGTATTGACCTTCGAGGGCTTCGGTGAGCGCGCCGAGCTCGTTGTCCTTGACAACTTGCTCGAGGCAGAAGCGCAAGTAATCGAACAAAGTGCGCATCTTTTCGACATCAGCAGATTCAAACTTGGTGCCCTTCAAGGCATCACCCCACGGAAGCGCGACGGCAGCGCTACCGAAGAGCTTGCCGACGCTCGCGAGCGCGCCCGCGGCGACGCGACCAGACGGGTCGGCGGCAGCCGTGACAAACGTGCGGACGCACGAGCGGCACGCCTCGGTGATGTCTTGCAAGAGCTGAACGTCCTCGAGGTTACCGGCATCGTTGGATCTGTAGATGCTCTCGATGTCGCGACCGACAGCCATCGCGAGGAGACCCGGGAGCGCGGTGATGTTTTCGTCTTCACGGTCGATGGACGCAATGTTCACGAGCGTGGCGACGGCTTCCTCCGCGGACGGCGGGCATCCGACGACGTGGAGACCGCACGGCAAAAGACGAGACTCGATTTCCATGAGCTTTTGGTACACCTTACCGACGATCAAATCGCGGGTGTCGGCATCAAAGTTCGCGGCGTCAGCCTCCGGATCAGTCGGGATTTCCTTGACATCCTTGTCCAAGTTGCACGTGATCGCGGTGGAGATGATGGTGTTGACGATGGACGGACCACGGCCGGAATCCTTCAACGTTTGGTAAGAAGAGATCAACTCCTTGAGTTCCTTCAAGCCCTTGTACAAGCCAGCGTTCTCGGCCGGCGGGGTCAAGTACGAGATGGTGTTCGCGTAAGAGCGACGCTTGGCAATCGTCGCCTCCGAGGGGTTGTTCGCCGCGTAGTAGTAGATGTTCGGAATGTTACCGATCAAGCGATCCGGGTAGCACACACCAGCCATACCGACTTGCTTACCCGGCATGAACTCGAGAGAACCGTGCGTACCGAAGTGAAGGACAGCGTCGGCTTGGAACACGTGCTCGAGGAACGTGTAGTACGCCGCGAAGCCGTGGTGCGGCGACGCAGACTTGGAGAACAACAATCGCATGGGATCACCTTCGTAGCCGAACGTCGGCTGGACACCGATGAAAACGTTGCCGAACTGCTTACCGTACACGAGCAAGTTTTGGCCGTCGGTGTTCAAGTTGCCCGGCGGCGGGCCCCAGTTCTCGTGCAAGTCCTCAGAGTAGAGGCAGAGCTTTTGGTACTCGGCAACCGGCATGCGGTAGGCGACGTTCATGTCCGGGGACGCGTATTGCGCCTCCTTGTCGTTGAGAACGGAGTTGATGAGCTCTTCCTCGCTGGACGGGAGCACACCAACGTTGTAGCCCTCGCGGCGCAAGCCTTGAAGCACGCGGTAGATGGAACCGAAGACGTTCAAGTACGCGGCGGTACCGACGTTGCCCTTATCCGGCGGGAAAGAGAAGACGGTGATCGCGAGCTTCTTGGCCGCGGCGGTCTTCTTGCGAAGGGCAGCCCACTTGATGGCGCGGTTCGCGATTTGCGCCGCGCGATCTTCGAGAGTGTGAGACTTACCAGACTTGGAATCGCGACCGGAGAAGATCATCGGCTCGAGGCCGCCGTCGAGTTCCGGAAGCGCGACTTGGAGCGCGACTTGCACCGGGTGCAAACCGAGCGTGGAATCCTTCCACTCTTCGGTGGTTTGGAAAGAGAGCGGGACGGTGACCATGTACGGCACGTTGAGCTTCTTCAAGGATTCAATCGCCTTCGGGTGATCTTGACGCGCCGGGCCGCCGACGAGGGCGAAACCAGTCAACGACAAGACGGTGTCGACGTACGCACCCTTGGTGATCGGGTCAAAGAAGAACTGCTCGATCGGGCCGGAGAAATCGAGGCCACCGGCAAAGATCGGGACGACCTTCGCACCCTTGGCTTCGAGCTCCATGACCATACCGTCGTAGTGACCAGAGTCGCCCGTGACCAAGTGCGAGCGCTGGAGCACGAGACCGATGACCGGGGCGTCCGCCTTGAACTTGATGTCCTTGCGCGTGTCGTACCAGTTGAGGTACTCCTTCAAGTCCTCGTAGTACATCGGCGCGGACGGGTGCCAGATGCCAACATCCGGGAACACTTCCGGCTCAGCCACCGTGAGCTCGACGCCCTTGAGCTCGGGGACGTACGCCTTGGAGATCATCAACAAGAAGTTCTCCAAGTTGTCCGTGGAACCGCCGAGCCAGTACTGCAAAGAGTTCATGAAGTTGCGCGCATCCGCAGCCTTGTCCGAGGGCAAGTACTTCAACACCTTCGGCAACGTGCGGACGAGCTTCAACATGCCCTCCTCAAAGCCGCCGGATTCCTTCTTCTTGCGCATGAACGAGGCGATGGCGGACTTGGACTGACCGAGCTGCGCCATGGAGAACGTGCCGAGCTTGTTCAAGCGCATGACTTGCGGCATGGACGGGAAGATCAAGCACGCGTCCAAGTTTTCGCGGCACGGCGTCACGATTTCGACAATCTTCTCGGCGAGCTCTTCGATAAAGATGAGAGAACCGATGAAGATGTTTGAAGACTCGACATCCTTCTTGAGCGCCGCCAAGTTATCGGCGTTGCGCAATTCCTCGAGCAAGTAGCCGGTAACCTCGACGCACACCTTGTCGTTGGTTTCGTTAATCTGTTTCACCGCCGCGGACAGCGCGGACTGGTACTGCGCCTCCAAAACGACGTACGTCACCTTGACCACGACGCGACCCTTCGCCTCGGGCACGATGCGTCGCACCTCCGGATCAACCGTCGTGAACAACCCACGAGATCCCGAAGACATGTCCTCGATCTTGTCCTCTTCGCTCTCACCCTTCTTCTTCAGCGGTCCTCGCGGTCCAGTGGCGACGGCGCGCGTCACCGGAGCCGCCCGCGTCGCGCGCGCCGCGCGCGTCGTTTTCCCCCTCATCGCCTGCGCGTTTCGAAAACCCCCTCGTCGTCAGTCGTCCCGCCTCGCGCCTCCTCGTCGCTCGCCGCGCCCATCGCTCGCGCGTTCGTCTCCCTCGCCATCGCTCCTCGCCATCATCCCTCGCCATCATCCCTCGCGCGTCCCTCGCCCGTCCCGGTTCGCGCGCCTCCGCGCGGGGTTGTAGATAAGAGCGCGCGCGCCGCGATCCCGACCCCCCCCCGTCCCTCTTCGCCCGCATCGCGCGCGCCCGATCGCGCGCGCCGATCCCATCCGAACCCTCGCGCGCGCTTTCCGCGTCCCCCCGCGTTCGCTCGCGCGTCCATCGCGCGTCGCGTCGCGCGCGCACCGTCGTCGTCGCGATCGCCGCGCGCGCGCTGACGCTGGCGCGCATCGCCATCGTCCCTCCGCGCGCCCGCGGCTTGCGAGATCGCGCGCGCGCTCGGACTCGACTCGACGATCCGTGCGCGAGCGCTCGTCGTCGATCGCGCGTGCTCGCGCGCGTGTGTGCCGACGCGATCGTCGACGCGATCGCGCGCGCGCGCGTCGACGTCGGCGCGCGTCGCGCGCGTCGCGCGTTCGCATTCAGCGCGCGTTCGAGCCCATGAGATGGGCGTCGACGTCATTTTTATCGCGCGCGCCGCGGCGCGCGATCCGGGCGGCGGATAAGGCGTGCGGTCGCAACTTTCGGGTTTCATGGGTGTTTCGGGGTGCACAGTGCGATACAGTATGACGTAGTATCGTGAGGGAAGTGTGTAGATAGAAGCACGCGAACGCGAACGCGCGGTCGCGCGTCGTCGATCCGGCGACGTCGGGACGCGCGGCAGACGTCGACGGGTCGTCCGGCGTCGAATCGACGCGATCGATCGCGCGCGTCGCGAGTCGCGACGCGCGATTCGATCGCGGATCGATCGTCCGACGAACCGGTCGCGGATTCGTCGCGAGAAGCGCGACGCGACGGATGGGGGCGCTTCGGGCGGTGCTGTCGCACCCGGGGGACGTCGCGCCGCTGGTGCGGGTGAAGATGATGGCGAACGCGGCGAAGAGATTGCCGAAGGATCCGGATCTGGCGTACTGCTACGACGTGCTGAATAAGGTGTCGAGATCGTTCGCGATCGTGATTCAGCGGCTGGACGCGGAGCTGCGAGACGCGGTGTGCGTGTTTTATCTCGTGCTTCGAGCGCTGGACACGGTGGAGGACGACATGAGCATACCGATCGAGAGGAAGGTGCCGGATCTGCTCGCGTTTCACGAGTACATTTACGACGCGAATTATAGCGCGGATTGCGGGGAGAAGCACTACAAGGATTTGATGAAGAATTATCCGCGCGTGACGTCGGTGTTCTTGGGATTGAAGAAGGAGTATCGAACGGTGATCGCGGACATCACCAAGCGAATGGGGCACGGGATGGCGAAGTTTATCGAGAAGGAGGTGATGGACATGGCGGATTTCGACGAGTATTGCCACTACGTCGCGGGCTTGGTCGGCATCGGATTGTCCAACTTGTGGGGGGTGTCGAAGATGGAGAGCGCGGAGTTTGTGGGCGAGGAAAAGCTCTCGAACGCCATGGGATTGTTTTTACAGAAGACGAACATCATTCGCGATTACTTGGAAGACATTCAGGAGCTTCCCGCGCCGCGAATGTTCTGGCCTAGGAGCGTGTGGAGCAAGTACGCCGAAGAGCTCGACGATTTGCAACACGAGGAAAACCGCGAAAAGGCGGTGCAGTGCATGAACGAATTGATCACCAACGCCCTGTCGCACTCGTTGGATTGCTTAAAGTACATGAGCCGAGTCAAGGAGATCTCCATCTTCCGGTTCTGCGCCATTCCTCAGGTGATGGCCATCGCGACGTTGGCCGAGTGCTACGGCAACGAAAACGTCTTCAAGGGCGTGGTCAAGATTCGCCGAGGCCTGAGCGCGCGCATCATGCTCAAGTGCAACAACATGCTCGAGTTAGCGAGCGGCTTCAAGCACTTCGCCAACGAACTCGTGCACAAGGTGGACCCGAAGAGCGATCCGAACGGCGAGGAGACCATGGCGCGCATCGAGGCTCTCGAGGAGGCGTGCGACGAAATCATCGCCAAGGAAACCGAACGCATGCGCAAGGAGCAAATAGAGGACGACTCCATTCCCATGGCGACCAGAATCGTCCTGTGGTTGTTGTGTTTCGGCTACTTTTTGTACGCCTGGAATCTCGAAAACGTTCGCGAGTCGCTCGGCGTCAACAGACACGCCGGCGATCCTCTCGTCGACGACGCCCAAAAAGTCTTGGCGACGATTTGCATCATCTCCACGACCGCGCTCGTGATGGCGGGTAAAAAGAGATGATTTCGGTTCGCGGCGCGCGAGCGAACGGGTAGAGATTTTAATAATTCTAAGGCTTTCGTGACTAGGATTAAAACGACGCGTCTCTGTTCGACGTTATCCAAACCCAAACCGCGCGCGTCGCGACGCGCGCGCTCAGTACCCATCCATCTTATCCTGCGCCTCGCTCGCCTCGTTCGCCCCATCGATCCCTTTCTTCCAAAAGAATCCCGCCAGCGGGAACCCCGTGAACACGAACCATCCCAAAATCGGCGCGTACAGCCCCGAATCCGCGCCGACGACGCCGAAGATTGGATTTTTATACGCGTACTCGAACATCGACCCCGTCGCCGCGATCAGCACGATCACGCTCAGCAGCAGGTACGCCGGCCACGGGAGTCCGCCCTTCGCGTCCGCCGCCTTGCGCTCGAGCTCGCGGCGCTCCCAGATCGGCACGTCGTCGTCCGGCGTCGTCGCCGCGCTCGTCGACGTCGTCTCGACGTCATCGGTCGATGCGTTCGCGCGCGTCGCGACGCGGGCGCACTGACGCGCGGACGCGACGCGCGCGATCGACGCGCGGTGCGGTCTCGCGCGCGCGCGGCGCGCGGGCGCGACGGCGCGGGCGTGGACGCGAGCGATGGCGGTCATCGTCGTCGACGCGAGGCGACGAGTGCGACGCGACGAGCGACGCGCTCGCGGGACGCGCGGACGACGCGCGGGTCCGCGCTCGAGCGCGCGAATCGCGGTGGCTCAACGGTGCGGTTGGTTATTTCAGTTCGGGAGCGCCCACGGAGGCGGCGGCGTAGGACGGTAATCCGCCGATTTTGTTCGGCGGCCAATACTTGGCCGTGGCGCGGCCGATGATGCGATTTTTCGGCAGCGGTCCCCAGACGTGGGAGTCGAAAGAATTGTTTCTGTTATCGCCCATCACGAACACGTCGCCCTCGGGCACGGTGAACGGGCCGTACTGATACTTGATCGGCTCGAGCTTTAACTCTTTCCCTCTCGAGACGCCGTTGACGAAGAGCTCGCCGCGCTTGACCTGCACCGTATCGCCCGCCACCGCCACGACGCGCTTAATAAACACCTCATTGCTCACCTTCATCGTTTTCGGCGTCTTCGGTGGATTAAAGATCACCACGTCTCCCGCCATGGGCTCGCGATTGAACCGATACGTCAGCTTCTCCGCGATCAACCTATCGCCGACGTCGAACACCGGATACATCGACAGCGACGGAATGTACCTCGGCTCCGCCACAAAGTGTCTGAATCCCAACGACACCGCGAACGTGATCAACACCGTCGCTATATCCTCTCGATTAAACCTCAAAAACTCCGGCACCCACTCCGGGTAGTCGACGTCGACGACGTACTCGTCGTCGCCGTCGCCGTCGCTCGACCCGCCGCCGCCGCGTCCCGCGCCCCCCGGCCCGCGTCCCTCCGTCTTCGTCTCCGCGCTCGGCGTCTGCGCGCGCGCGACGTGCGCCGCCCGCGCGTCTCCTCGCGCGCGCGTCTCGATCGCGCGCGTCCACGCGCGTCGCGACGCCGTCGTCGGCGTCGTCGCGAACCTCGCGCCGTCGTCCCGCGCGCGCGACGACGCGACGACGCGACGCGCGCGGACGCGCGCGGAGGCGCGCGACGACGCGACGACGCGCGTCGGCGCCGCGGTCGACCGCGCGAGCGTCGGCGGCATCGCGGCGAGCGTCGGCGGCGCGTCGAAGTGACGCGTCGCATCGCATCGACGGACGCCGCACTCGTCGACGCCGCGACGCCGCGACGCGCGATGGACGGCGACGCGCTTCGCGCGGAGGCGACGGCGGCGATCGCGCGCGCGCGCGCGGCGGCGGCGGCGGCGGCGGCGGCGGCGGCGGCGCTGTCGACGACCCCGCGGAACGCGCGACGCGACGCGACGGCGACGGCGACGACGACGACGCGCGGACGCGCGCGCGGATCGCCGCTCGGACCGCCGAGACGGGTCGCGGCGACGCGCGACGCGCCGACGGCGCTGGAGATTCCGCAGGCGTCGCGCGCGGCGGCGAGGGACGTGGTGGACAGCGCGAGGAGCGTGGCGACGCGCGACGCGCGGAGGACGACGACGCGAGACGGCGCGTTCGCGAGCGGGAAGACGAGGACGAACGAAAACGATCGAGCGAGCGCGGCGCGACCGCGCGAGGCGCGCGCGTTTCGACGCGAGACGCGCGCGCGGATCGACGAGACGACGCTCGAAAAACTGTTGCGAGTCGCGGCCAAGGCGAGAGCGCGCGACGAGACGAACGCGCGCGACGCGTTCGATTTGAAGAGCGTCAAGGAAGCGGTCGAGTTTTTGAGCTCGCCGAGGACGAAGACGTCGCGAGTCGCGAGTCAGAGAATGCACCCGCGCTTGTGAGCTTGTAAGCTGATTGTAACTTTATACCGTCTACGCGGAGACGCGCGCGTCGACGTCGCTCTAAACTTCGCCTCGGAACACGCACTTGGGTAAGAAGTACTTGTCGCCCCACCAATATCGACGGGTGACGCCCTCCCAAATCTTCGCATCCGCGGTGTCGATGGATTTCATCTCAAACGTCACCTTGAGACCCAAAGCTCCGAGCTCGACCTCGGCGACGCGATTGTACACCATGTGAAAGAAAATGTTGTCGGGACACATGCCGTTGAAGTAGCTGTACAGCCCGCCCTCGCGCAAAAGTTTGGGCAAAAAGGCGTGAAACCGACGCATGTCGTCGTACTCTTCCCCGTACGTGTCGAAATAAATCGCGTCAAACTTTCGACCTTCCTCCACGAGTCTCGGCAGCACGTCTTGCCACCGTCCAAACTCCACGCGCACGCCCGCCTTCGAATCCCATCCCGCGCGCGTCATGTGCGCCCGCACGTCCGGATGCGCCTCCACGATCGTGTGACTCCTCGGCTCTCGAGCCTGAATGCATCCATCGATGATCCCTAAGCCGAAACCGACGTTCATAACGTCGCCGTTCGTCTCGCACAGCGCGTCCGCGTGCGCCTCCATCAACGGCGCCTCCCAGCTCATCATCACCGCGTCTCCGCGCTCGTCCAACAATTTATCATCACCGCTATACCTCACCTTTGTCGCTAAATATTTCTCGCTCTCTTCGTTCCTTCGGCTCGCGCCCTTCGTCGCCGACATCGACGCCTCGCCGTCCCGCACCTCGCTCGCCGTCGCGTGGTCCATCATCGCTCGCGCCAGTTCCGCGTGTCCGTGTCCGCTCGCGTACTGTCCCGCGCAGTCACCGTCGTTATCGACGTCGTTCCATCGCACGCCCGCGCTGAGCAGATGATCGACGATCGCCGCGCAGTTCGCCGCCGCCGCGTGGTGCAGGCAGTGCGCGCCGTTTTCGTCCCGAGTCGTCGGGTCGGCGCCGCGCTCGACGAGCGCGAGGAACGCGCGGACGTCGCCGGCGACGGCGGCGGCGCGCGCGTCGTCGTCGGCGCCCATCGCGGGAAGCGCGGGGGCGCGCGCGCGCGAGTGTGGACGACGCGCGCGCGGCGGCGGTTCGCGCGCTTTTCGTTGACACTGACAACGACGACGGGACGAAGACGACGAACGCGCGAAGAGGAAAGGAGACGCGAGCGCTCAGACGCGAGCGTCGGGGACGGCGGTGGCGGCCGCGCGCGCGGCGATCATGGTGGCGTGATCGCCCGAGGCGATGGCGGCGAGGACGGAGGACGTCGCCGAGGCGCACGCGTCGGCGGTTTCGCGGTTGAACGCTCGACGAGCGAGCGCTCGACGAGCGGTGGTGATTTCTAATTCGGAAGCCTTGACGCCGGCGGATTGAATCACCGCGGGCGGTAAGCACGCCATGCGAGCCACGTTTAAACCGAACGAGCGATGGGCGACGCCCGGGGTGAGCTTGTACAGGAATTGAATTCGCGGCATTTCCTCCGACGAACCTTCGAGTTCGACGTACGACGTGAAGCACGACGCGCAGTGCGTCGGGTACTTGGCTTGCACGTCGCGCGCGACCGATGGGTAGTGCGTCACGAACAGCGTGAAACACTTTGCGTCTCGAACGAGGTGTTCGAGCGTGGCGGCCGCGATGGCGACGCCGTCGTGCGTCGACGTCCCTCGACCGAGTTCGTCCATGATGACGAGCGATCTCGGCGTGCACATTTCTAAAATGTTTGACGCCTCGGACATTTCCTCGAGGAAAGTCGATGAACCCATGGCGAGATTGTCGCTCGCTCCCATGCGCGTGTAGATTGCATCGAGCACTGTGAGGCGGGCCTGTTTTGCTGGAACAAAACTCCCGACCTGCGCCATCACGCTCAACAACGCCACTTGACGAATGTAGCAACTCTTCCCACCCATGTTTGGTCCGGTGATCACGAGAGCGCGCGTACGGTCGCCGTGGAGGTCGATACTGTTTGGCACAAAGTCATCCAAAAGGTGCGCGTCGAGCACTGGATGCCTACCATCGACAACGTGCAGAGATGGTGGCGCGGAATCGTCGAGCAATTCTGGTCGGACGTATCCTTCGTTTCTTGACAGAATCGCCAACGCGTGCAACGCGTCCAACGTCGCCACAGCCGACGTCGCCGATCGAAAAGCGGCGTAGTTCTCTCGAAACGACGACAGAAATTCTTTCCATGCCGCATCGGCGGCAAACATGTGTCGTTCATTCGCGCATTCTAACGCCGCCGCCGCTTCCGTGACTTCCGGCGGGTGGTAGCGTACAACCTTTTTGCTCTTGTTCGAACTCACCTTGATCCACGTCGTCGGACACGAGCGATCCATGGGGACTTCGATGAGCCACTCGCCGCCGCCAACACCGCCTACGGTGGTGTAACCAAGACGCGGCATGCCGAGCTTACGGCGCAGTTCCGGGAGTAAATCGTCCATCGCGCGCTTCGCCTCCTCCACCGCCGCAGTGGCGGCGTGCAAATCCGGAAAGCTTTCCGCGTCGTCCTTGAAGAGTCCAATCTTCGTCTTCGAAGGCTTGTCCACGCACGCAATCTCCAGATTCAGCGCGTTCAAAAACTGGTCTGCTAACGCGTGAAGAAGAGGATCGGTGACGGCTTCGATTTGCGCTTCCAGCAACGTCGACTTGATCTCCCCAGAGACGCTCGCGCGCATCGCTGCGCACGACTCGCTGAATTTGGCGAGTGACGTCAAAGCCCCGACGAACTCACCGGGCGTTGCCGTGCCGTGAAACACGCGCGCGAGACTTCGTTCGAGATCTGGGAGCTGTTTTAGTTGAATCTTCAATCCGTTGAACGTGTTGTGACTCACTTTGTCGTGGTCCATCATCGATCCTTCCTCAAACGACGTCAACTCGCGCAGCGCGTCGACGGCGTCCAGTCGGCCTTCGATGGCGGACTTTGAACGCAGTGGATGACTCACCCAGTGACGCAGCAAGCGACCACCCATGGGTGTGACGGTGTGATTCATCAACCAAAGTAAGCTTCCCTTGTACGTTCCCGCGGAAGACGTCAAAACCTCGAGTTGACGCAAAACATTCGGCGAGAGTTTCATTTCGTCCGCGCCCTCGAGCGGGCGAAACGCGGCGTCGAGATGAAGAATATCAGCTTGTCCGAATTCTCTCAGATACTTGGCGCCCGCGCAGAGTGCGGTGTGCACCAAGGGTGTCGCCTCCTCCGCCTTGGTACCGGTAAGCGTGACGCCCGTGAGTTCGTCTCGCGTCACGCGCTCCACGCGCGCCGCGTTCGCGCCTGAACCGTACATCGCCTTGATTAAACGCGCCGTCGGTTCGCTAATTGGTTCCACGAGAACGATCTCCGCGGGTGAAATGCACAACAACCGCGACTCCAACCCAGGTCGTTGCATGGTGTCCATGAACTCTCCACTCAGTACGTCCCCGGTGCTTGTTTCAATCGCCGCCAATCCCACGCGCGTCGACGCCGACGTCGACGCCCCGCCCGCGACGCGATCCTCGGCGACGCACAACAAATGATTCGACAACACCCCCGACGCCATGCTCGACTTTTCCCCGTCGTCGCCCGCGTCCGACAACGCCGCTCCCGCGTCTAACGTCGCTTTCGTGTACAATCCAACCAATTTCCGTTCAAACAGCCCCGATTTATTCCCCGTCTCCCCGCTCGCCTTCAACGCCGCCGTCTCCGTCTGTTTCACCACCCCCACTCGATACCCCGCCTTGACCAACCGTCGCACGTACACGTTCAACCGCACCACGGGCACGCTCGCCGTGAGATAGTTCCTCGACTGATACGCGAATATTCCCAAAACCTTGCTCGCATCCCGCGCGTCATCGCCGTAAAAGTGATACTTGTACCCGACTTCGATCATCAGCATCGTCCCCGGATATTTCGCCTTGAACGTCTTCACGCTCTGTTCCAACGGCGTCATCTTCGTCCCCGTCTCCGACGCGCCCGCGCCATCCTTCGTCTTTCCATCCGCATCGACCTCTAAATCTCGTCGTCGTCGATCGAGCGAGAGCTTTTGAATAAACTTCGCGCGCGTCGTCGGCGACGACGGTTTCAGTCGCTCGAGCGTCGCCCGCGCGTCGTCCGCGTCCGCGTCCGCGTCCTCGCGCCGTCGTCCCTCGTCCGCGCGCGCGTCGTCGGTGATCTCAACGTCATCCTCGCGATCGTCCGCGTCGCGAGTCTTCGCGCGCTTCGCCGCCGGCGGCGCGTTTTCGTCGTCATCGTTCGTTCGCGATGCCGCATCGCGCGTCGCGGTTTCGCTCGACGCGCGTCGCGACGACGCCGCGTTCGGCCGCGGATTCGGCGCGAAGAAACTGCTGATTGTTTTTTGTCCCTTGGGCGGGGTTTTGGGCGGCGCGCGCATGACGCGCGTCGAGACGGCGCGCGCCGAGACGTGCGGATGCGTTTGAAACCGACGCGCGGCTGTCG
>Ga0257114_1001010_pt1 | contig 20884 bp, 12 predicted proteins | sample SI112_10mmetaG_FD_190149 | JGI IMG/M metagenome (GOLD analysis project Ga0257114, IMG submission 190149) | Marine microbial communities from Saanich Inlet, British Columbia, Canada - SI112_10m | ecosystem: Environmental > Aquatic > Marine > Inlet | place: Canada: British Columbia | collected...
CGAGACTCTCACCCCTAACCAGGTCAGGGATGAGTGCTCTGCCTGTTTCCCGTACGACGTCGACACCGGCTTTGCGGAGCTGATGGGGGTGGAGGAGGAGGAGCAGGAGGAGGAGCAGGAGGAGGACCAGGAGGAGCAGCAGCAGCCAGCCATCGTCGAGAAGTACATGGGTAAGCGGCCCAACTCCAAGACGGTGTCGCTTGGTCCCAGCCCCGGCCAGACGCGCCAGGCGACCCCGGAGCAGCTCAAGGACGAGAAAACGAAGCGCGTCTACGACAACTACGTGCCCATGAGGCTGGTGCTGCCCATCGATGGGCAGCAGCCTGGCTTTGAGGCCGGTGCCACTCTGCACGGCAAATCCGTGGCCGACATCCCCGTGAAAGCGACGGACCGCTTTGCCGTGCGGGATGTCAAGGCAACCCAGCTCGTGGCGGGAGCCGTCGATAGCCAGCGGAGGGCCATCGTGCGCCAGTTCCTGCCCAACGCCCTTGCGCGCCTCGAGGCGCGCGTCGCGAACGACCAGGTGGACCCGATCGAGGCGGTGCTCTCCGAGGTGTCGCACCGCCCCTACTCCAGGGTGTGGGCCATGGAGAACTACGACATCGAGGGCGGGGTGATGAACTGCTGGGGGCTGAGCACGCTGCTGGTGCTGCTTCTCGCGGCCTACGGCGTGAACGCCTGCGTGATGGCGGGCGGCCAGCATCACGCCTTTGTGCAGGTGGAGGGCCCGCACGGCGCGCTGGTGCAGATCGAGGCGACCAAGGGGAGCGCGCCCCACAGCGACGTCCAGAACTCCGGCGGGTACTCGATCAACCCCAACGAGCCCATCGCCCCCCCGGTGCCCCCCTTTTGCGACGCCGTGTCGGGCGGTGGCGGTGGCGGCACGAGCACCAGCCACGCGCCCGGGTCGTCGGAGCCCCAGGAGACGGAGCACCTGGAGTCCATCTCGCAGGCGCCGGTGCAGCACATTGTGAACGCGCCGCAGCCACCCGACCCTTTCGACAACGCGAAGAGGCGGATCTGGACGCCCGTGAAGGTGGACAAGGACAAGGCGGAGGACGAGCAGCAGGGCGACGGCGCGCCCGATTCGTCGGCGAGGGAGCTGAGTCACCGCAACACGATCGTGACGGCGCGGTCCAACCTCACCCAGTACAGGGAATTCGGCAAGTACGCCGTGCTCTGCCCGCTGCTTCTCGACGGCTTCGACATCGGCAAGAAGTCGCACGACAACAAAGACGAGTTTGCTCGCTACTGGTCGTGCGGCTGGGGGGGCCACGTGCAGCAACCCAACTACAGCCAGTACATCAGCGCGCTCGTAGCGGTGATGGAGGAGATCGCGGGCATGGATCAGGCGGAGGTGGACGAGATCAAGAGCAACCTGACCAAGTACAAGACCCTCTACACCATCATGAAGGCGACCGAGGAGCGCAACTTCCACAAGTACAAGTCCGACAAGAACACGCCGCGGTGCGAGAAGAAGCTGAAGTCTGTGGACCATCTGCCCGACTACGAGCGCGCCGAGGTCATCCTTGGCAGGTTCAAGTGCTGGCCGCTGATCGAGCAGACCGTGAAGCAGATCCAGGACAGCACCTCGTACAAGAAGCAGTCGAAGAGGGCGAGGGAGGACGAGAACCTCGACCGCGAGGTCAGGGAGGGTGTCCAAGGCGTGGGCAGGGACGGCAAGGTGCAGATCAAGTTCCAGAAGACGCGCGCGGCTCTCACCGGCCCCACCCCCGACGGCGACGGCGGCGGTGCCGGCGACGGCGGCACCGCCAACGGAAGCGACGGCGGCAGCAGCAGCAGCGGCGGCGACGACCAGAACAATGGTGAGGCGAACGACGCGGCGCGCCTCACGCGGATGAAAACGCTGATGGACAGGCAGATGCACAAGGCCAAGCCGGACCACCTCGTCATCATCCCCTCGGGCTCTAACCTGCCGCGGCGCGAGATGAACCGTAAGAAGTTGAACCAATATGCGGGGCAGATCGCGCAGCTGCTCAACGAGCAGTTCGTCACCAGGGTTTCCGAGTTGCCGACCTGTCTCGAGCAGTTTGGCTCGCAGGACAACCGCGGCATCCCGCACCACGTCGCGCGGGTCAAGAAGGACTCCACGCTCGCCACTACTTCTGGTTGCGTCTCCTTCGGCACGGCGCTCAAGTGGGGCGCCATGGCGCTCAACATCGATCAGACGCACCGCTGGAACCTGCAGAAGTGGGCGCTGGAGCAGCAGTCGTCGGCGATCACTGCCGCCGAGCACCGCACGTCCACCAACATCTTTGCCCTGCAGCGCAGGAAGGAGGAGGCCAATGCCGGGAACGGCGAGCCGCTCTCGCCGGAGGAGGAGGCCACCCTCGCACAGCTTGAGGAGGACGCGAGGAACCCGCCGCCGCCGCCGCCGCCGCCGATGGCCACTGGGCCCGTGGTGCTAAAAAAGCGCAAGGCCACCATGGAGGCGCAGGCGCTCGCCAACGCCAAACGCGGGCCGGGCGACCGCGCCAGGCGTGAGGAGCTAAAGGAGCAGGAGGAGCAGGCGGAGCGGACGCAGCTCCGCAGCATCAGCCAGACGCTGCAGGGGAGCGGCAGGGCGCCGTCGGTGGCCTCGGACGCGATGAGCGCCTACGAGCGCGCCCAGGCCCAGGGGATGGCGAAGCAGGATGCTGACGAGGAGAACGCGGCTCGCCCCTCGGGAAAGCAGCGCGCCTAGAGAGCCTGCGAGGTTTGCACCCCGTCACCACGGCGTGAGTAAGAGCGTACTGTGACGTAAGAGGTAGTCGCGTTGGGGTACTGCCGAATGTCACGCTTAAGAAGGACTGAGACTTTTTATAAATGACACAGCCGTCGATTTACGAGACACTGGGCCTTGCTGCGTGCAAGGCCCCGCCCCATTGTGCCAAAGGGCTGGAGATTTACGATTTCTTTGCGGGGGGGGGTGGCTTTGGCGAGGGCGCCCGACAGGCGGGTTGCCGCGTGGCTTGGGCGTGCGACGCCTGCCCCGTGGCGCTGGCGGCGCACGCCGCCAACCACCCGGGCTGCACACGCCTGCAAGCGACGCTGCCGCTTCCACGCGCGCAGCTGCCCTTTCCCACGGACGGGCGCCCCTTCCACGCCCACTTCAGCCCGCCGTGCACGCAGTTCTCAAAGATCAATTCGCATGGCCGCAGCGATGACGCGCGCCGGCAGGCCGCGAGCCTGGTGCGGTGGAGCCTCAAGACCGCCCTCGCCTCGGGCGCCACCTCGTGGAGCCTCGAGCAGGTGTACACCTTTCGCGTGGTCGCCTTGTTGGAGGCGGTACGCAAGCGGCACCCGACGCGCGTGGCCTACGCGCGATTCGACTTCTCGGAGTTCGGTGTGCCCCAGACGCGCACGCGACTGCTCGCGGGCTCGCCCGAGCTCATAGCCAGGCTCATGCGGCTCAGGACGCGCAGCAACCGGCGCTCAGTGCGCGACACCATTGCCAAACCGCGCGGCACGCACGTGCGCAATTCGCGCGGGTGGATCGAGAAGCGGTACAGCTTCGACGGGCGCGCGGTCTACACAAAGGCCGCGTGGAGCGATGGCTGTCACCCGACCTCCGACCCTTCGCCCACCGTGCTCTCGGGGCGCGAACTGAGCTGGGTCTCGCCCTCGGAGGCCGGGTGTCCTCATGCGCAGCTAAGCACGCCGGAGATCGCGGCGTTGCAGACGTTCCCTCCCCACTACCGGTGGCCGCCGTCCGCAAAGCGGGCCACGCGGCTCATCGGAAACGCCTTCCCCCCGCTCGTGGCGCGGCTACTCATGGGCGGAAAGTAGCTAAGAGTTAAACCACACGCACACACACGGACACGGTGCGACCCCAGTCCTCGTTAGGCTACGCGAGCTCGGAGTAGCGGTTGATGGTGAGCACCAGCTTGGGCGCCCAGTGGGAGGCGCCGTGCTCCTTGAAGTGCGCCTTGTTGCGGAGCGCCTGCTCCTCGGAGCACTTTTGCGGGCGCAGCGCGCGGCCGATGGCCTGCACGACGGTGGACGCCGAGATGCAGCCGCCGGCGTTGCGCGCCATGTTGTCGAAGAGCACGAGGTCCGTGTTGCCCAGGTCGAGCCCTGCGAGCGAGTTGGAGCCGCGCGCGGTGTTGATGAGCAGCACGCGGTTCTCGTCGTCGTCGGCCTTGTAGTCGGCGAGGTGCGGCGTGCCCTTGGCGATCACCTCGACGGAGCGGAGGCCGGGCACCGACTCGCGGATGAAGCGGCGCGTCTCCTGCGAGCGCTCGCGGTCGTACTCCGACGAGCCCGAGATGTTGCAGCACAGCAGCACGCGCAGGCCGCTCGGCTTCCACTGCAGCGCGAGCTCCAGCGCGGTGGTGACGGCGTCGAGCGACGACTTGCACGAGAGCCCGGCCCTGGCCTTGTACGCGGCGATGAGCGCCTGCGAGTCGCCCTCGGCGATCACGGGCTTGGGCGGCGGCTCCGGCTTGGCCTCCGGCGTCGGCGTCACGCCCTGGATGGCCTGCACCGCCTGCGACACGCGCAGCAGCTCGCGCATGGGGCTGCGGCAGAGCGGGCACTTGCCGTTGGCGATGCTCGACACCACGCGCTTGTCGAGCATGCCCGAGCAGCACGGCAGGATGCACATCTGGTCGTCGGGGATGGGCTCGAGCGTGATGGGGCACTCGGGCCGCGGGTCGCCGCACACGGCCTCGAGCAGGCGCTTGAAGAGGCGGATCATGCTCGAGAGGGCCGAGCGCATGCGCCCCAGGTCCTGGTTGGAGGCGATGGCGGCCTGGCGCAGAGGCCCCATGAGGACCGAGCTAGGGGCGGTGTCGTCAGGCACCGCCTCCAGGTCGCGCTGGGCGGTCTCGACCGCGCTGCTCAGCTTGGATTGGATCGTGTCGCCGCCCTCGTCGTAGCTGAGCATCGCCGTGCATCGGTCGACCACCTCCTTGCGCTCGCTGAAGCCCATGCCGCCGTGGCCCGAGACCTTTAGCATGTTGTCCACGAGGGCGCGCGTGGTGGTGATCATCATGTCGCTGCTCTGCACCTTGCCCGCGAGCGACTGCACCTTGACGCGCAGCGCGATCTTCTGGATGCCCTGCGGCATGTTGGGCGCGATGAACGCGCCCTGCATGCGGCGCAGCCACGCGGGCGAGCTGCAGAGCGTGATGATGGCCGCGTGCTTGGCGTACCGGAGCGAGAGGTTCTGGCCGCGCAGCGCGAGGCGCAGCGGGTGGTTGGGCTGGTAGTTGGTCTGCCGCTCGAGCTGCTGCACCGTCGCGTTGACGATGATGTTGTGCACGCACGGCGACTGCGCCTCCCACGTGTTGCGCGGCTCGGTGCCCTGCGAGCTCGTCATCTCGTCGTAGATGCGGTACCACACGGCCAGGTTGGGCGCGTCGCGCAGCGCGATCTTGCTCGAGTGCGTCTCCGCCTTCATGATCCAGAAGAGCGCCTGGTTGGTCTCGCGCGTGAGCTGGTGCGCCACGCTGAGCACGCGCTTGATGCTGCTGCGGCTCCCGCACTTGCGCGCGACGCACGCGCTGCCGCGCCACACGTGGAAGCCCTTGCCAAACTCGGTCGCGAAGACGTCGGACACGGCGAGCGCGGCGGCCTCCCACTGGTCGAGGAGCGCCTCCGGCACGAGCGCGATCGTCACGCGCGAGAGGCCGGTGTCGCCCGCCGCGCCCGGCGGCGGCATCTCGCGCAGCCCGAGGTGCTCCATGCGCACGCCGACGCGGCCCTGCCGGTCGGAGACGCGCTTCGCCTCCGCCCACGCGGCGTCGGTCACGATGCCCTTCATGGCCTGCTTGATCGTGCTGCTCGTCTTGCCCGCGCCGGTGGGGTCCTTGTTGAAGTAGAGCTCGAGGTTGTCCGACTCCGACAGCGCCAGGCAGTAGGCCTTGTACGTCGTCTTGGTGGTGCCCACGACCGGCGGCGCCTGCTTGCGGATGGCGATCTTGACGTCCACCGGCAGGCTCGCGCCCTTGATCGCCTCGCTCAGGCGCTGCGCCGCCGTGCTGCGGTACGCCCCGCCGTAGAGCGGCACGTTCTGCAGCAGCTCCTCCACGTGGCCGGCGACGTACTCGAAGGAGCGCGTCTCGTTGTTCGACCAGCACAGGAAGCCCGCCGACTGGCCGTCGGCGTTCACGTCGCGGTCCTCGGTGCACCCGAGCAGCTGCACCTCCGCCTCCAGCTGCGCCGCCTCGTCGAGGTCCTTGTAGGCCACCAGGTCGTGGTCGGTCGACGCCTGGTTCATGTGCAGCACGCTGCGGTAGCCGTACTCGCGGGGGATCTTGAGCCGCGTCAAGTTGGGCTGGCAGCGCCACGCAGGAAAGGTGCCCGCGTCAAAGCCCTCGTTGTTGGCCTTCTCCTTCTCGAAGACGGCGCTGCGCGCCGACTTCATGTACTCGCGGATCTCCGCGACGTCCTTCTTGTTCTCGCGGTCCCACGCGCCGTCGGCGGCGCCGTGCACGGGGCGAGGCGGGCCTTCCTTCCACAGCCAGCCCACCGGGCCGGCGCGCTTTGGGTGCGGGATCTCCACCGACGGTGAGGGAGTGGCGCGCTTCTTGCCGCGCGGCGCCGGCCCGGCGTCGTCGGCGGGCGGCTTCCGCTTGGCCTTGGGAGGGGTGCGATGCCGCACCCCGAGGGGTGGGATCGTGCGCGAGATGGTGGGGCGGATGGGCGGGGGTGGCGTGTCCTCCCACGAGGCCTCGCTGCGCGGCGAGGACACGGACTCGCTGTAGTTGGGCGACGCGAGCGCGTAGGCCTGCGCAAACTCGTCCTCGCTGTCCGGGTCATCGTCGGTGTGGACGCTGGCCATCTCCACGTCGGCCGAGAGGCCGGAGGGCCCCGCGCCGGCGCTGCTGCTGCCGCCGCGCCCATTCTGGTCCCGGGCCCGCGCCTCGTCGTGCTCGGCCACCACGTCCACCCCTGGTGGCATTTCGCGCAGGCTCTCTAGCACCGCCGCGCGGTAGTCCTCGTCGTCGGAGTCGTAGTCGGAGAGCATGGCGTGTGTAGGCACGTTGGAACGCGGCGGAGTGGGGGGAGAACAGAAGCCGCAAACTTTGTTTCAAACCACGTGGCATTGCTTTTCCCAAGCCCTAACCGCGCATGCACACAGCTACGGGCTAGACTCCCACACGCGCCCGCCCGTTCGCGCGCTCGCGCGGCGCGCCGTGTTCAGACTCGAATGGCGGTGCCGGTCTTCGCGCTGTTTGCGTACGCCGCCTGCGAGCCGTCCATCGACACCTTCATGTCGCGGCTGACCGCCTCGATGAACGCGTTGGTTCGCCCCTCGGTGGTGTTGGGGTACTCGACGGCCGCCGCCGTGCCGCACGGCACCTCGCAGTGGAGCACGCCGCCGCCCTCGTAGTTGGCCCCCTTTTGCAATGCCATCATCGGTATCTGCGCGGCGAGCGGGAAGGGCTGCTCGTCCACGTGCAGCGGGTCGGTGTACAGGTGCACGGCGATCGCCGCCTCGGGTTGGCCGCTGGCGAGCGACGCCCACGCGCGCTTCGCCACGGCCTCGCAGTGCGCGTGCTGCGTCTTGGCGGCCTCGGCGTCCTGCTCGCAGCACGTGTCGATCAGGTGCAGCGCCTCGTCCGCGGCCTGCTGCAGCGCCTCGCACCGCAGCGTCATCGGGCAGGGCGCGGCCGTGGCCACGTCCTCCCCAAACATTTGCTCCGACGTCTCTTTCGCGGCGTCGGCCGTGGGCTTGAAGGTGGGCGGCTGCTTCGGCTCCTCCGCCTCCTCCTCCTCCTCCTCCTCCTTGGGGGGTGCCGCGTCGGGCTCCGGGGCGGGCTCGTCGGTGGTGACTCCGCAGCCGCAGCCGGCCGTCGGGTAGGGCGCGCGCGCGTCCGCCAGCTTGGCGTCGAGCGTGTCCACCAGCGCGTCGACGGTGGCCGCCTCCACCTGCAGCGCCTCCGCGCGCGCCTGCGCGGCGCCGACCTCGGCCTGCGCCGCGCTGAGCATGGTGGCCATCTGCTCGTGGTCGGCCGTGAGCGCATGGTGCTTCCCGAGCAGCAGGCTGTGCTGCGCCGCGAGCGAGAGGTGCTTCTCGGTGGCCTCGTCCAGCTGCGCGCGCAGGTCCGAGCCGTCCGCGGCGGCGCCCAGCCGGTCGTTCTCGGCCTGCAGCTCGATCAGCTTGGAGGTGAGCAGCTTCTCGTTCTTGATCGCCTCCCTGGGGACCGCCTCGGCCTCGATCAGCGCCGACTGCATCTCCCTGAGCTTGTCCTGCAGCGACCCGTACTGCGCGTGGAACTGCGCGCGCTCGGCGACGAGCGCCTTGTTGCCGCGCATCACGCTCTCCGAGGTGGTCGCGAGGTGCGCGGTGAGCTGCGTGACCTTCTCCTGCAGCGTGTGCGTCGACGCCTTGAGGCGCAGGTTCTCGGACGCGATCGCGTCGATGCCGCCCGAGGCGGTGGCCGAGGCGATCGCGATGGACGGCAGCCCGCCGCCGACGCCGCTGGCGGTGGTGGTGTTCTGCGCGCTGGAGGGCATCACCAGCCCGTTGAACGTGAACTTGTTGTGGTCCTTGGTCGCGAGCTTGGGCAGCGTGCTCAGCGGCGGCAGGGGCGGGCTCACGGCGGCGGGCGGCGGGGCGCTCACCGCCGCCGAGGCCGGCAGGGTGAGGGGGGGCGGCATGAGCGACGGCTCGCCCGTCGTCCGGCTCTCAAAGAGAGTCCGGAGACTAAACTTGGAGCTCTCGGCGACCAGCGCCTTGGCTGGTCGCAGAGACATCGCCCCTTCTAACAAGAACCGTTGCACTAGACAGTTATGTTTACGCGGCACGCGCACACGGGTGCCGGCGCAATCTGTAAATCCACCGTTTTCATACGCACACACACACACACACACACACTCGCGCGATCGCCCGCGGCCCTAAGCCGGGAGCTCCAGCTCGAGCACCACGTACCGCCCCATCTCCTCGCCCGAGGCGCTGACGGCCACGCCCCCCACCACCTCGTCGAGCCCGAAGACCTCGCCCGTGAGGTTGGGGTTGGTGCGCAGCGTGCGCTCAAAGTCCTTGAGCGCGTTCGCGTTGCCCACGAGGCTCGCGAAGGACACCACGCCCTGGTGCACGACGCCGCCATCCATCTCGGCCTTGCCCTCCTCCTGCAGGAAGCCCTTGATGCGGTGCAGCGTCTCCATGTTGGTCTTGAAGATGGCGTCGTCGAAGACGGCCGGCTCGCCGCGCATCGGCATCGCGTTGGTCAGGCTCTCGGCGTGCGCCTCGTCGAGGAGCGCGCCCTCGGCCGTGTCGACCGTCCAGAGCGGCACGAGCGCAAAGTCGCCCGTCGCCAGCTCCTTGGGCGTCGTGCCCGCGCCGATGACGTCGTTGCAGGGCGACACGCGCACGTGCCGCACGTGACAGCACGCGGCGCCCATGCTGCGCAGCGGGCCGCTCGTGAACAGCCCGTCGTTCATGGACATGGACTTCTCGACAAACTGGCTGTAGAAGGCGTGCTCGCCGGTCTCGCCCACGTCCAGGGCGCTGAACATGCGCAGCATGTTGGGCGAGACGGCCCCCAGGCTCTTCTTGGCGGCGACGAAGGTCTGCTGCCGGTCGGCGCGCTCCTGGTCGTCGTGCTTGTACAGCGTGGCCGAGGCGAACGTCGTCGGCTCGATGGCGTACGGCTGCAGCTTGGTGGCCACGTTGTGCGTCGCAAACTTGCGCGCCGCCTCGTAGGTCTCCACGAGCGGCCGCTCCGCCTCGGGCATGCGTGCCACGAGCTCCTTGGGGTAGAGCTGCTCCCAGCGCGCGGCCGTCACCGCACTCTCGTACTGCGGCTCGACCACGAACTTGCCGTCGAGCTTCGCGCGGGAGCCGCGCTGCAGCGCGATGGCGAAGGTGTCCTTGGGCGTGAGCGTGATGATGGCGTGGCCGGCCACCTTGGTCGCCGTCGTGTCGGCCGCCTCGGCGTGCCCCGCGTTGGCCGCGAGCACCGTCATGCCGTGCACGTAGTGCGCGCCGATCGAGTTGGCGACGACGCGCATGTTGGGGAAGCGGTCCATGTCGGCGCCGGCCGACGCGTTGAGCGCCTTGCACTGCTCGATGATCTGGTTGGCGAGCCCCGCGCCGTCGTCGCAGTCGCCGGCGTCGAGCAGCGACGCGTCAAAGGGCCAGCTCTCCGACTGCATCATCTTGAGCCCCTGCGGCGTGTTGAAGGCCGCGCCGTCGACGCGGTACGGCTTGGCCCACGCCGCGATGGACGAGAGCGCCGTGGCGATGTTCACCGTGTGGTGCGCGGTGGCCGTGATCGAGGGCGTGCGCAGCGCGTCGAGCACCTTGGCGTGGTCGCCCTGCATCTCCTGCGCGAGCGCCGCGCGCAGGATGGCCTCCGTCGCCTCGGGCCGCATCGCGGGCGGCGTGTTGTTGGCCGACGCCGCGAGCGTGTAGCCCGACGCGTCGATGCCCTTGTCGCGCACGAAGCCGACGCTCTTGGTCAGGTTGGGCTCCGGCGCAAACTTGGCGAGCTCGGTCATCTTCCACGCCTTGTCGTAGATGGACTTGAGGAGGGGCTGCGCCTGCGCGAGCCGCTTCGTCGTCGCGGACGGCGTGAAGAAGATGGCGCTCACCTCGGTCTCGGAGCCGTCCTCGTTGGCGCGGACGATCTGCGGGTAGCACAGCCCCAGCGTCGCGTTGATGTCGTTCCAGTTGGGGTACTGAAGCGGCACCTGCGCAAACGGCACCACCGGGCGCGCCGCCTTGCCCGTCGCGCCCTCGACGGCGGCCTCGGGCTCCTGCGTGCCGAAGAGGCTCGCGAGCGGCACGCTCGCCGTGCCCGAGAGCGTGGAGACCAGCGTGCCGTTGATGGCCGCGCCCGAGCGCATCGAGAGCACGTTGAGCCGCGCGCGGTCGCTGATCAGCACGTGCGGGCCCACCCGGTCGAGCGTCTGCACCGCGCCGCCCGTCTCCGCCTGGAAGAGGGCCTCGGACGAGCGCAGCAGCGCGTCGGGGAGCGGCAGGTCGATGGTCTTGCCCACCTCGGTGAGCAGGTAGCTGTCGTGCGTCTCGGCCTGGCTGATGGCGAAGTTGGTCGGCCCGCGCGCGGCCGCCGCGCCCAGCGTGCCGCCCTTGGTCAAAAAGGAGGTGGCCAGGTCGGCCTCGCTCTTGGAGGCGTTGACGCGCAGCACGTACGTCGGCTTGCGCAGCTCCCCGGCCGCGCCGGGGGCGGGAGCGCCCGTGGGGGATGGCGCGGCTGCCATGCGCGCCCACCCTACCCTGGAAGGAGCGCGGGCGGCCCATATGATTGCGCCGCAGCACGCGAGCCAAAGTAGAAGGTGATTTGGAAAGGTAGTAGCTTCTAGATTTGCTCACTACAATGTGAGCGCCTGCCAGAATTCTGAAGTATGCTCACATTGTGACAGATTTTCTCAACTAAGAATGGTGTTAGAAGGTTCTAACTTCTAACTTCCTGGTTAGAAGGTGAATAAGGCATGGTTAGAACTTCTGTTTGAATCCCACAAACCCATACCCCATGAAAAACGTTCAAACAGACGTTCTAACCACGCGTGGCCATGGATTTTAGAGGTTCTGTTTGAATTTTCCATGTCGATGCGACGTCGCAGCGCCATTAAATTCAAACAGAACTTCTACCCGTGCTAGGGTTTGGGTTAGGACTTCTGTTTGAATTTTGGAAACCCCCCGACGGCCACACAGACCCCCTTGGGCACTAAATTCAAACAGGAGTTCTGGTCTTGCTATCCCAAGGGCCAGGAGTTCTGTTTGAATTTTTTCGATGCCAGCAGATTCAAACAGAACTTCTACTCTAACCCATGTTTAGGGTTAGGACTTCTGTTTGAATGGTTTTGTTCCTGCCCCCTAGAACGAGCGCACCCGATCGCTGGTTCGCCGGTCAAACAGAACTTCTACCCTGGTTAGGGTTAGGGTTAGGACTGCTGTTTGAACGGCCAACCAGCGATCGGGCGCGCTCGTTCTGGGGGGCAGGAACAAAACCGTTCAAACAGAAGTCGTAACCCTCGGGTCGGGTCGCGCTAGTAGTGGACGCCAGGCGGGTCTCCCACAACCACTAGTAGACGGCGCGCCCATGCTGTTCCCGCCGCACCTCAACGCCTGGAACGTGTCGCTGCTCTTTGTGCACGTGCCCAAGACGGGCGGCTCCGCCATCGAGTCGGCGCTGGCTTCGCTCGAGGGCCAACCGGCGGGCAAGGCCTCCGCCCTCTGGCGGCGCGTGACGCGGTGCCGGCCCGGTGATGGGCGCAGCTGGGGCGCGCTCGTGCACACGCCCGAGGCCGAGGCGCTCGAGGCCGCGCGCGTGTGCAACCACGCGGCGCCACCGATCCTCTCCTTTGCCGTCGTGCGCAACGTCACCGAGGTGGCGCGCTCGGCGTGGGATTGGCTGCGCCAGGGCAAGTACATGCCCGCGCCGAGCTGCGCGGCCTTTGCGGCCAACGCGTACCGTGATCCCAAAGGCTCGCCCCACGCGTTTGCGTACCCGCAGCACGGCTTTCTCGGGCCGTGCACCCTCGTCTTTGCGCACCGTCACGGACTCGTGTGGCCCTTTCTGCGCCTCCTCGCCCCACGCATCCGCGCGTGGCCCGAGACGCTGGCGATCAACGCCGCGCCGCCGTCAGCGTCGTCGTGCACACGCGCGCCCAGCCCTACTGACGAGGCGCTTGTCGCGGCGGCCGACGCCGCCGGCGTGCTGATCCCCCCGTGCGCCCCGCTCACCCCCTCCCAACGAGCGTCCATCCGGGCGCTTAGGGTCGAGTCGCGCCGCTGGCGCTAGCAGGCACCATTGGATCCAGGACGCGCATATCATTAACACCCATGACAGCGTGCGGCGGCCTTCTGTACAACAACCTCACGCTCCAGTGGACCAAGTCGATCGAGGTGACCGAGGTGGCCCTCGCGCAGCTGCGCAACTTTGGGCAGCCCGTGGACCTTCGCGCCGCCCCGGGCCTGCCCGGCCGCTGGCGCGTGATGCGTGAGCTCATTGCCGACGCCAACCCCGAGTCGCTCCTGGACGTGGGCGGCTTTGGCGAGTACAAGCACACGGCGCGCCGGACGCGGTGCATCAACATCCACGAGCACGCGGGCTGCGAAGTCTACGCCGCGGGCACGCCGCTGCCGTACCGCGCCAGTCGCTTCCACACGGTGCTGCTCGAGACGGTGCTGCACCACGCGGCCGAGGACGCGCTGCAGCTGCTCGGCGAGGCGGCGCGAGTCGCGCGCAAGCGCGTCATCGTGGCGGAGGACGTGCTCGACCGGCGCGCGTCGCGCGCCGTCGTGGACTCGTACCGCGCGCACGACCCGTGGGCCATCTACCGGTCGACGGGTGAGTGGCTGGAGCTCGCCCAACAAAAGGGGTTGGTGCTGCTGCGCATCGTCGCGCTCGACCGCGTGCCGCTGCACGTGGCGCGCGAGGCGCGGCCCGCGTGCGAGCTCGGCTATCCTCCGATGCAGTACTATGTGTTTTGCGTGGCGGTGTGCGTGTGATAAAAAAAAATCGGGTCGTGCTTTTTGGGCAGTGGCATTCTAACAGAAGTTCTAGTTTTGGTTAGGACCAGGGTTAGAACTTCTGTTTGACCCCACGAAAAATGGGTCGGGTGCCGGACAAACTCAGCCAACGCCTCCAAAAGTTAGAACCTTCTAAACCCGTTCTTAGTTGAGAATTTTGGCCACAATGTGAGCATACTTCAGAATTCTGCCAAGTGATCACTTTGTAGTGAGCAGAACTAGAAACTTCTGACAGGCCACTAGAACTTCTAAGTTTCCGACGACTTTGTGGCTTCTGCACGCGCCAACCCACGTGCTCCGCGCGCGTCATGGCGCATGCCACCAACACCGTGTACAACGAGCTGAGCGAGCCCACGACCCAAATGCCCGTCAAGACGCTCAAGCGCCTGGCCGCCGACGCGGGGCTGCTCGTGAGCGCGTTTGCGTCTTGTGTTGCCCGACCAGTGGTGGCGGGTTACCCCCCACCCCCCCCGGTTCGAGGCGCTCGGTTTTTGTGTTCCCTGTAAATTTACACCCCCTGGTCACTCTTCCTGAACGCGCTCGGTTCCCGAAAGTACAGACACCATCGCGTTCACGCAAACCCACGAGCCACGATGCCCTTCACGATGCTCAGCAACCCCGACCGCTCGCCCAAGCGCGAGTGCCCCGACGATGACTACGTCAAGTGCGAACCCAGCGACGGCACGCCCGAGGTGACCCGCTCGACCGACAAGCGGATCGGCGTCTTTGGCGTCGACTTCGGCGCGTCGGGCCGCAACGCCCTCCGCGTGTTTGGCCTGCCCGAGACCAAGGAGATGGAGATGGAGATCCCCCCCGAGGCGCAGGCCCAGCTCGCCAACGAGACCAAGACGCCGCTCGACCAGATCGCTCGCAACCGCCAGGTCGAGTTTTGCCCCGTGTTCAACGGCGTCCTCGCTTGCACCATCGATGACGAGGCCTTCGAGACCAAGCAGGAGAAGCTCGAGGAGCTGCTCCAGGCGCACAAGGCGGCCACCGACGCCCTCGCCAAGCACCAGCAGCACAACTGGCCCTCGACCGTCACGCACAACAACGAGACCGACCGCCTGGCGGAGGTCGTGAAGCGCACGCTCGACGAGTACACCAAGTGCAACGAGCGGTTCGCGCAGGAGGCCGTGCGCCCCGACAAGATCGGCGTGACCATCGATGCCGTGCTCGGCATCCTGGAGGTCTCGGCCACGTACACCAACACCACCAGGGACTGCGGCGAGCTCGGAGTCTCCCTCGGCGCGACCCGCGGGCTCACGTACCTGTCGGTCCGCACCGCGATCGAGAACTACCCGTCGGAGGTCAAGTGCATGCTCAAGAAGCAGGCGGAGAAGGCGTACAAGGAGACGAACAAGGCCAAGGACTTGGGCGCCGGCAAGTCGGAGAACACCCGCATGGCGCACAAATTCCGCTGCAAGCTGCCGGCGGGCGACACGGCGGTCGTCACCTACCGCCTCAAGGTCGCCGACCCGGAGGAGCACTGGACGCAGCAGCCGGTGCCCGCCGGCGCGGGCAACGGCGGCTCGCCGCGCCACCCGCGCCGCGCCATGGAGTACGCCATCTTCACCCCCCCGGGCGACGGCAAGCTGCCGATCGACTTCTCGCTCAAGGTGCAGGACGCGGACGACGACAGCGTCTCCTTCGGCCTGCCGTCGTCGCAGGCCGCCCTCGCCGAGGCCACCGCGCGCGGCTGCCAGATCGTGTACATGGACGTCCCCGACGGCATGAGCCACATGTACAACCTGCCCTCGCCCGAGAACCCCGTGTGCATCAAGGTTCGCGCGCTCGCCGAGCAGTGGGACACCATGGACGGGCTGGACCTGGGCAACCTGTCGATCGAGAGCGAGCCGCGCGTCAAGGTGATCGCCCACGCGCGCGCCGGCCACCCCGACGTGCCGGGCACGGACGACGACTTTGGCGCCTTCGTCGTCGAGCAGATCCTGCCCAAGGCGATGCCCAAGTCGGTCGAGGCCAACCGCGCTCCCATTGCCGTGGATGTGGCTCTCGTCCTCGACGCGAGCGGCAGCATGTTTTCCATCGCTCCGGCGGGCTCGGGAAAGAGCAACATCGTCAAGCTGGGCCTGCAGACCGGCTCCACGGGCAAGAAGCTGCTCGGGCTGCTGCCCTACCTGCGCAAGCACGGCCTCTCCGTCCCGGGCGACCGCATCACCTTCCACATGATCCGCTTCCACTGCACCGCGCGCTACGTGGCCAACGCCGTCGACCTCACGGGCCCCAACGCCGAGGCCGAGATGAACGCGCTGGTCTCGGCGTTTCAGAACGCGACCGACTCGGGCGGCACCACGTACGGCTCGTGGCTCACGCTCGTCGAGGAGCTGGCCAAGAAGGACAGCCGGCTCGTGGTCTGGCTCGGCACCGACGGCGGCGCCTACGACGGGTACAACTTCTTCCCCCGTCTCGAGGCACTCAAGGCGTCCAAGGCCCACCTGTCCATCGTCGTCTGCGCGATGGGCGCCTACCTGGACGAGGAGACCGCGCGCCGCACGCAGACCGACGGCCACCGGCTGATGGAGGACGTGGGCCCGAGCTTCACCGACTTTGGCTACCGGCTCCTCTTTGCGGCCATCTTGAAGATGATGGCGGGCATGTCGATCAAGGTGCACGACACGGTGATGGCGCTCACGGGCTACGACGAGATGCCGTCGATCGCGGCGGACGGCACGACCGTGCACAACGTGCGCCTCGGAAGCACGATCCGGTACACGGTGCGCGGCAAGTACGACAAGACCAACCCGGGCGTCGCGCGCCTGCCCGCCTTCTCGCTCGGCAACGGCACCCCGATCAAGGTCGACGGCACGATCAGCCACCTGCCCGAGAACCCGGACGCCGTGCTCGCCATGCTCGACCCGATGTACTGCGCGCCCGAGCTCGCCATCGTCGCCGACGCCAAGGAGATGCAGAAGCGCACCATCGCCGGCCTGGGCCTCGCCAACTTCCGCGACACCTCGGAGACCTCGTGCGTCACCACGTACACCTTCCCCGGCAACAAGGGCGCGCTCGCCCCCGACGTCAAGGCGCGCCTCCCGGCGGACATCCTGCGCGAGGGCCTGCTGCCCGCGCACGTCAAGGCGGTGGCGCCGTGGATGGCCAACGTTGGCACGACGCACCAGATGCCCCTCTTCTCGGTCGTGTACATGGAGCCGCCGCCCGTCTTCCGCAGCCTGGGCGGCGGCGACGCGTGCTACCGCTCGCTCGGCTGCTCCGACGACGGCGACGATGACGCGCCGCAGTTTGTGTCCCTGTCGGCGGACGCGGCGCCCCCGCCTCCGGCGGCGGCGGCGCGCTCCGCCCCCGCGCCGCCGCCCAAGGCCTCGGCCAAACTCGACGTCGACACGAACGCGGTGCCCACGGCCCAGACGTACCTCGCGATGCGCAACCACTCGTACGACAACGCCCTCCGCGAGGGCGCGCTGGTCAAGATCGTGCAGCAGCTCTCCAAGTACGAGATCTGCCTCAAGAAGATGGCGGCGCCCAAGCCCGCGCCCGGCGGTGACGACATGCTGACGGACGAGCGCCTGGAGGAGATGGCGGACGAGCAGGGCGGCGAGTGCGAGGACAACCTGTCCGCGCTGGTCGACGAGGTGCACGGCCTGGTCGGCGTGCTGGTGAACATGGCCTTTCTCACGCACTCCAAGGGCGGCGTGCACATCCTCTCCAAGCCGATCGACGACCCCACCAACGCGGAGCAGGTCCTGCTGCGCGTCAAGTACCTGCGCGCCGTCGCGGAGGGCATGGCCGGCATCAAGCCGGGCGAGGAGCCGCTCTACCGCCCCGTGTTCACCTTCGACCGCTGGGACGTGCCCAAGGCCGACGCGAGCGGCGTCGTCGGGCCGTACACGTCGTTCAAGGCGTCGCTCACGTTTGTCGAGACGCTGGTGATGCAGGAGGAGCAGGGGATCACGACCGCCGACTACATCGTCGGCACCGCGCAGGAGTCGGTCGAGAAGGTGTGCGCCGTCCTCGTCAAGGAGTGGGCGCACTACAAGGACTTCATCGCGGCCACCGTGCCGGCGCCCGCGCTCGTCCGCTCGCCCATGCCGATCCTGGGCTTCGAGAAGGAGACCATCACGATCCCGCCGTACGACCTGCCCGCCCAGCCGTGCCCGCGCTACGGCAGCCCCAGCCAGGCCTCCTACGAGGAGCCCGCCGCGCCGGAGTCCAAGACGGACCGCGCCAAGTTCTTTGCCGAGATCGGCGACGTCGTGCGCAAGCAGGTGATGGCGATCTGCATCAAGAAGAACGCCTAAGGGGGCACCAAGACCGCCCCCCCGCTCCGCGCGCACACCCCCCCCAAAAGCGTCAACACTCTAGAGTCCCAGTTCGGCGAGCCGCTGTCCCACCGCCTCCAACTGCGCCTCGCGCATCGAGTGGTACGTGTCGTCGTAGTAGCCAAAGAATCGTGTGCGTACTTGGTCTAAAGAAATCGTTCCGGCAAACAACTTTTCCCGGCACTCGAGCTCCAGCTTGAAGCCCTCGAGCCCCGCGACGTAGCTCTCCGGGTTGCGCGCCACCGCCTGGTACGCCGCCACGGCGTCCGACTCGTCCGCCTCGCCGGCGCCCGCGTCGTGCACCTGCATGCCCATCAGCTCGCCGAGCGTGTCCGGGTGCTCGCCGATCTGCCTAAGCCGCATCCACTCCCCAAAGTGCGGCAGCGCGCGCACGCGCGCGTCGCGCTTCGCGACCAGCGCCTCGGGCGTGAGCGCGACGACGCTCGCGCGCCGGCCACGCGACTCCTCGTGCGCGAGCACCGCGTTGCAGAAGAGTGGCTCCCCGAGCAGCACCGACCCCGTGAGCCACTCGCCGCTCAGCAGCTGCGCGTCGCTCAGCTGCGCGTGCGCGCGCGAGCTGGGCACGAAGATGTAGGGCGCGCCCTCGTCACCGACGCGCCGCGACTCGGTCGGGTCCGCGTACACGAGGTGGCCGCTCGGCGTGCTCGTCTCCACCACCGCGTGGAAGAGGCAGCGCCACGCGGGGGTGCGCCGCCGCGAGGCCTGATTCGGCAGCTCGTAGAGGCAGAAGCCGCGCACGAGCGCGCCGCCGTTGCCCGTCTGCAGCAGCCGCGCGAGGTTGGTCCACAACGTGGCACGCGTCCCCGTGCCGGGGCGCAGCTGCCGCGGCGGCGCGTCGGCGCGCGCGCGCAGCTGCGGCAGCAGCTGCTCCTTGAGCCGCGCGAACCGGGCGGGCGACACGGGCACATCGCGTCGGCGCTGCAGCGATGGCTCCTGTTCCTCCAACTCGCCGCGTGGACGCTGCACCATGCGGACCCGTGCCCAAGGCCGTTGGACGACCCAAGAGGCCAGAGTTAGCGACGGCGTAGTCATAACGCTCGCGCGCGCCTCCCCTAGTAGCAGGGAGGGGGAGCGGAGATGGACGCGGCACAGACGCAAAAGCTGCAGGAGCTGGCCGACGAGTACAAGGAGGTCATGGCCAAAAAGGAGCAGCTGGAGGAGCGCCAAAGACAGCTGCGGGAGGTGATCTTCACCGCCCAGATCGATCAGGTCGAGAACGGCTGGAAGCTGCAGGCCATCACCGCCGAGCAGACGCGGCTGATGAACGCCATGGCGGGCGTGCACACAAACAGTGCCACGTCCGCGTCCTACCGCGGCGTGGCCACGCTGCTCCCGGCGCTGCACCGCCTGCAGTGAAAAATTTAACACTTGTGCGCCGCGCACGACGATGGCCGGACGCGCGTGCGCTCCCCCCCCCCGCCCCCCCCCCCCCCCCCGGGTGCTGGTGGCATGGTCAAGAACCAGGCGCGCTTCACCGGCGACGAGGACCGCGCCCTCCAGGAGATCATGCGCGAGGCGAAAGCGCGGTGCGAGGCGCCGCGCGAGAGCGACCCCAAGCCCGGGCGCGGGCCCTCGGGCGTGCGCTGGAAGCAGGTGGCCGACGACCTGGAGGCGCGCGGCTTTTCCAAGCGCAGCCCGCAGAGCGTGCGCAACCACTACCTGCGGCACGCCAAGGTGGAGCGCGGCTGCTACGACCAGAAAAACTTTTGTAGAAAATGCGGACTCCTCAAGCGCGGACACGTGTGTCTAGTCACCACTACCGAGTCTGCGTAGTCGCCGCTTTAAACATGGACTTGGCAAACATGGGCGGCACCGCGTTCCCCACGCCGATGAGCATGCGCGCGCGCGAGATCTTGGCGGGCCACACAAAGTCGGCGTCGAAGCCGCAGTAGGCCTGCGTCTCCGCGCCCGAGAGCCGCCGAATGAAGTCGAACTCCTCGTCGAGCCAGTTGGTCAGGTGCGTCGTGCACGGCGGGCCCACCGCCGTCAGCTCGTAGCAGTGCGCCGTCTTGTCCGACCACTTGCCCGGCGTCTTGGGGCACGGCTTCATCTTGGCCTTCTTCGGGAAGACGTGGTTTGGTCCATGGTACCACCGCGCGTTCTCCGGCATCGTGCCCACCTCGGCCATGGCCTCGCCGATGCTCTTGCGCTTCTTCACGCGGAACTCCGGCGCGTGCCGCAGCGCGTGGATCGTGGCCGGGCGGCCGCCGATGACGCGCTTGCGCGTCTGCGGCAACCCAAAGTCGGCAAAGTTGAACACCTGAAAGTCGACCAGGTCCTTGTCCTTGCGCCGCATGCGCCGCAGCTCCGCGTTCACCTTTTGGTTGAAGTCGTCCACCTCCTCCATGGACCATTGCGACGGCTGCAGCTTGATCAGCAGATCACACGTCCAGCGCACCAGCTTGAGGCCCACCCCCTTCTTTTCGCGCCGCTTCTCGACCGAGTTCCAAAACTCCATCGACTGCATCTTGGAGTTGGTCTGGCACGGCGGCGACGCGTGGATCCACAGCCGGTGGCGGTCGGCCTCGGGCACGTAGCGGCGGATCAGCTTGAGCAGGTGCTTCTCGGTTTTTGGACCGAGCTCCATACACACGTGCTTGCAGTGCGGGTGGTTGAGCGCGTGGATGTCGAGCCGCCACTGGCACGAGTCGATGGCGAGGACGACGCGGTGCCCGAGCGCCTTGGCGGCAGCGCTGACGCCGCCGATCGAGCAGAAGAGGTCAATCACTACCCACCCGCCCTCCGGCTCCTCGGCCGCCTCGGGTGGCTTGATGCCGCAGAAGCCCAGCAGGGTCGACTGCGGCATGGGCGCTAGGTCGCGCGCACACGTACACGGCCCCACAAGCCACAAACTTAGGGGTGTCCCGCACCTGAGGCCTAGCGGCATAACCGTTTCAAGGCAAGTGGCTACAGTAGAGGAGTCCAAAATAGGTTGGCATGCCTGCCGCGGGCTACAACCTGCTCGAAGGCGGGTGGCTGACGCGCGAGCCGCCCCAGTTGGGCAGCGACGAGTGGTGGGACTGGTTTCTCGTGGCCTGCCGCAAGCCCAACCCGTACAAGCAGCCCTCGCTCGAGTGGCAGCTGTGGAATCAAAGGACAAAAACCAACCCGTTTGTGC
>Ga0257114_1001018_pt1 | contig 20814 bp, 23 predicted proteins | sample SI112_10mmetaG_FD_190149 | JGI IMG/M metagenome (GOLD analysis project Ga0257114, IMG submission 190149) | Marine microbial communities from Saanich Inlet, British Columbia, Canada - SI112_10m | ecosystem: Environmental > Aquatic > Marine > Inlet | place: Canada: British Columbia | collected...
GTCCACCATGGTGGTGGTACCTCCTCCACCACCATGGGCGATTGACAACTACCCAATTGGACCACAGTAATGGAACATTATAACCCCATGGGAGTACGTAGACATTGTCGGTGTTACACTCGATATCAGGACACACTCCATAATTATTTTGATTGTTCGGATGACAGTAGCCCGTATTGGCGTGACTCGTAATCTGACTACCGGTCCATGCATGAGGATGGTCCTTTGAGTATGGATCTACTTGAACCCACACTCTTCTCCCGTCACGCATACTACATAAGAATCTAGGTTCTTGGTCTCGTAGTTCTCTCTGAGCTGCTTGTTGGGGGAGAGTTGTACACTTTGTTTTACACTCTTCTTTGCTCTGAGTTGTATCCTTACTGAATACGCACGAACCCTCTGTGCACTTGTATCCACCTTTATGAGAATTTTTGTACAAGAAATATCCTATTATAACAGCAACTACAATTAATATTGTTATCAATGTCCATGTGATGAAAACGCGCATTCTTCCATCGCGTTTTTCCATTGTTGTTTTTACTACCATTTATAGTAAGAAAGGTTTTTTCGAAGAAGTTATCAATAATAATCTTCAATTTCTCCAGTTGAGTGCATAGTTAGGGTTGATGATAAACCTCCAAAACCAGGTTTGGAAATTGTAGCTTTAACTTTTGTAGAAATCTGAGTGGTGTCGCTCTTGCTTTCGCTCTTGCTTTCGTTAACGTCTTCTGATTCTTGAATAGGTTGAGGATTGCTACTTGCGCAGGGATGTGATGCATGGATCGCGAATGACATTTGTATGTTCCATTACCTCTCTTTAAACAGACTATACACCTCCTTTAGCCTTAAAGTAAGGATGAACCGTATAGAAATAACCAAGTTTAGTGCCTTTCAGTTCTTTTAAAGTACCAAGTCGTTTCATAGTATTGTAGATGTTAACCATTATGGTGGGGGCTATACCAGGCTTAGCAAGGAGCTTGTCCATTACAGGATCGCTATCAATTGTCTTAGGGTCCACAGCATAAACAGGGGTTCCACAAGAATTGCTCAGAGGACACCCATCGTCTGGAACCCAATAACTTATAAGCGGGGATGTCGGGACAGTTGGGTCGAACGGTTCATATTTTTTTACGGCTCCAAGCATCTTTACGAGATACTTACGAGCAGCTGTATTACGGATGAGGACCTCCCCCGCAACAAGACCGCGATAAGCAACGTCACCGCTAAGGAGAGAACATTGCATATTGTTGGGAGTCCACGAGTTGGTATTAAGAGAAGCAGCTTCGCAGAAACTGTCCCATCCATTGGCACAGTATTCTGACATAAATAGTTGACAAGGCCGACTATGCTGGCCATAGGTATCAGCGTTACCTCCATGCAAGAACCTCTGGTCCATATTATTATTCAGGCAATAGGTCAACGGGTTGTTCACCTCTGAATGTGCATTAGAGCCAAAACCGGATATAGATGCGTATGAGTTCATTTTTATTAATATAGAGCTAATAAAATTAATTTTCAAATAACTAGCAATACAACTTTTCGATTTCAATTAACTGGGTATTATCTTCAAGAGGAATTCTATCACATAAAGAAGAGAACTAATCTCTGGTGTTACAAGCGACTTTAAGCTGGTCCTGGAGAAATACCAAATTCAGCAATAGGGATAAAAAATAAAATTGAACTAAAGATTTAACATTCAACGATAAATCAAAACATCATGTCTCAAACAGAACACAAAGAAGATACCAAGGTTAATATTAATACTAATACTAAGGTGCTTGGCATCAAACCCGTTACTGAACGCTTTACTTTAAATGAAAGTACTAAAAAAGAAATTAAGTCTCTTACCCCCGAATTCGGGTTCAATGGTCTTGGCGAAGTAGTATTTCGCCGTACATACTCTCGAGATAACGAATCATGGCATGACGTTGTAATTCGCGTCATCCAAGGAGTCATGTCTATCAGAAAGGAGCATTACGGAAGAAACTCACTCGAATGGAATGATGATGACTGGCAGCCTTATGCTAAAGAAATGGCGCTTTCCATGTTCAAAATGGAGTGGCTTCCTCCCGGTCGTGGTCTCTGGATGATGGGTACAGACTTTACTTATGAACGTGGCTCAACAGCACTTAACAATTGCAGTGCAACTGATACGGCTGGAGATCTTGTCCTAAGTGCTGAGTGGAGTATGGACTGTCTGATGAACGGAGTAGGTGTTGGGTTTTCTACTCACTGGAGAGGAAAAGCTACAGCACCTGATAAAAAAGACTCAGATGTATACGTAATTCCTGATTCAAGAGAAGGATGGGTGAGGAGTTTGATCAAACTTATGTGTGCTTATATTGATAGCCCTAAATATGGTAAAAACAAGTTTCCAAAATTTGATTACTCTGTTATTCGACCGGCTGGAAAACCTATCAAAGGATTTGGTGGAACATCATCAGGAGCAGAACCATTGAAAAAGATGCACGAACGAATTGAAGGGTACCTTGACGCATTCTGCAAGGGCAAACTTGAAACAAGGGCCAAAGTTCATCAACCTGACGACGATGGTGTGTGGAAAGAGGTTGAAGTAGATATTAAGAAGCCTTACGGCCATACTAGACTCGTCGCTGATATATTCAATGCTATTGGAGCATGTGTAGTTGCTGGTAATGTGAGGCGCTCAGCAGAGATATGTCTTGGGGGAGTTAACGATGATGAATTTATCAATCTTAAGAACTACACGAAGAATCCAGAGCGTGGAGAAATCGGGTGGATGAGTAATAACTCGGTCGTACTGGAAGCAACACAGAAATACAAAGACTTTACCCATATTCCTGATATGGCAGCTCGTATTCGTGACAATGGTGAACCTGGTATGATTAATCTTCACAATATGCAGAAGTTTGGTCGGTATGGAAAAGAGGTCCCCGACAAGGCTACTTTGTGTAATCCGTGTTTTAGCGGTGAAACACTTATCGCCACGGCTGATGGACGCGGATGTGTGCGTATAGATCAACTTGCTAAGGAAGGAAAAGATGTTCCCGTTTACTCTATCGATGAGGTATCAGGAGAGATATCAATCCAATGGGGGAGACATCCTCGTGTCACAGGCAAGGATAAGAAACTTCTTCGTGTCCACTTCGGTTATCATCACAAAGGTGAATATTTGGATGTGACCCCCAACCATAAGTTTCTCCTTAACGATGGTAGGACTGTAGAAGCTAAAGATTTGAAGAAAGGAGATTCTTTGCCTCAATTTAAGAAATGTAAGAATGGTAAAGATGACTATATGGTTGTGTACTCTAATGGAAAAAGAAAAGTCGAGCATCGTATGATCAAAGAATTTTTTGAACCAGAAGCTTTCTATAAGACATATGAGGATGGAGTATATAACGGGTGTTGTAAAACTCATAACGTAGTAGTCCATCACAAAGATGAAAATAAGCTGAATAACCATCCGGAAAATTTGGATATCACCACTGCATCTGAGCATAACCGTATACATAATGTAGAATACATTGGAGAAGGTAACCCGATGTATGGCAAGGAGCACACAGAAGCAACTAAGAAACTAATAGGTGAAAAGTGTGGTCGGAGATGCGAAGACCCAGAATATAGGGAGATGTTGAGTAAAGCTCAAACTCCAGAAATGAGGGAGACTGCTTCGAAAAGAATGAAGGTCAACCGTGCAAAATGGCAAACTACCTATTATGATAAGGTCATAACCGAGAACTCTGGACTAAGAATCGTTCGCGAGTCGGACACCGTCTTACGTGTGATCCGAACATGCGAGAATGATAAGTGCGCCCAGGATTTCTCGGTACCCTGGAGGCACCGTGAATATGCATTCTGTTCTCATAGCTGCGCTAACACTAAGAAAGAGAGTATAGAGGCACGTAAAAAGGGTCAAGCAAAAATATTTGAAGGAAAGGCGAAAGATAATTTCTATAAACAATCTATGATTTACCAAGACCTTCTAGATAATAAGAGTCCTGTGATGAAGAAAGAATTTGAACAAGCTTGTAAATCTCAGAGTGTGTCTTGTAGATTTAATGCTAAGTCTAGTAACCCGTGGATTGCGTCAGGATGGAGAGATTTTAAACAGATGGTTGTTGATTATAATCACAGGGTCTCTTCGGTGGAAGAGCTCCCTGGGAATCATACGGTATATAACATTACGGTAGACAACAATCACACCCTGGCTGCAGTTACAAAAATGAAAGATGACAAAAGTAGCATGTGTGGAGTCTATTTTTTCAACTGTGGTGAAATTGCTCTGGAAAACTTTGAGTTGTGTAATCTAGCTGAAACGTTCCCTCCTAGATGCGCAAATGTAGACACATTTTATAAGGCACTAGAGTACGCTACTTTGTATGCAAGCACGGTGTCTCTTCTTCCTACACATCGTCCAGAAACTAATGCAGTGATTGCCAGGAATCGTAGGATTGGCGTGAGCATCTCAGGAATTGCCCAGTGGGCGAGTGGTGAAGTCCCTGACGCATGGGGAGATATGAACTACACTAAGATGACCACATTCCTTCGCGAAGGATATCATGTGGTAAAAGATGCTAACGTGCGACTAGCTAAAGAGGCTGGAGTCCCCGCTTCTATACGAGTGACCACAGTCAAACCATCTGGAAGTATATCTCTTTTGGCAGGTGTGACTCCTGGAGTACACTACCCTGTTAGTAGATATGCAGTGCGACGTATGAGGATTGGTAAAGATTCTCCATTGGTTCCTGCCCTGGTGGAAGCTAATATTCCACACGAAGATGATACATATTCAGATAATACTCTCGTATTCGAATTCGCCATAGATCATGGGGCAGTTCGACCATGTGAAGAAGTCAGCCCATGGGAACAATTTTCTCTTGTTGCCCAGATGCAAAGATGTTATGCTGATAATATGGTGTCGGCGACAATCTACTTTGATAAGGAAAAGGATGGACCGGATGTAGAGAAAATGTTGGCAATGTTTATTCCTACATTGAAGTCAGTGAGTATGCTTCCTCACTCCGGACATGGTTACGCCCAGGCTCCATACAGTCCATGTACCAAGGAAGAGTATGAGAAGCGTCGAGCGGAGTATAATACACCCGATTTCAATAAGGTGAAAGGTAATATTCCCGTCGGTAGTAAATACTGCACAGGAGATAAGTGTATGTTGTAATAAAATGAAATAATAATTCTTATACAAAATAGTATAAGAAATAATCATTAACTCAATATGATACTATTATATTGCAACACTTGTATTTACAATTGGAATTGAATTAATCATTCCATCTATAGGATTATTAGCAAGGTACCAAATGGAACGTTCATCATACTTCATTAAAGACAGAGCGATGTTTGGCAGCTTTCCTACACAGGAAGCTGTAGAAGAACTTGAAAAAAATGGGGTAAGGAACTTCGTAAACTTAACTCGCAGTCACGAGAGAAAGATTACGCCTTACAAAACCCAATATCACTATATCTCCTTTCCGATAACCGACCATCAAGTCCCTGATGACCGAGGGAAATTTGCGTCCTTTATTGTAAAGATAGCGGATATCATATATAACTTGAAGAAGGGAGAACTTGTTTATATACACTGCAAAGGAGGTCATGGAAGATCTGGTATAGTAGTAGCCGCACTTCTTTGTCACATCTTTGGAATGAGTCCGAGAGAGGCTCTTGAACACACGACAATGTATCACAGTAATAGAAAAACAATGAGAGAAAAATGGAGACAAATTGGTTCTCCTCAGACATACCAACAAAAAGGATTTGTTCATCAATTATGCAAGTTCATAAGCTTTTACCGTGCCTATAAGGTAGGCCGCACGGCTGGTTTCTCCAATTTTGCAGCATTCCCAGTCAAAATCAAAAATTTTGGCGAGTTTCCGACGTCGGAGGCTGCTCTACAGGCATACAAGGATCCCGAGAACAAAGAGTATGTAAAAAAGCAGATTGCAGCACGAACTCCGCTAATCTCAAAAAATATGGGAGCAAGAGCAAATCTACGAGACGACTGGGAGAAAGTAAGAGAAGGAATTATGTATAAAATTCTTAAATTTAAGTTCTCCCAACATCCTTATTTACGCAAAGTATTACTCGCTACAGGTTTGTCCCCTATCATACATCGCACCAGAGAAGATTTAGTGTGGGGTGATGCAGGAGGAAAGGGTCTCAACTTGCTAGGAAAACTTCTAGTACGTCTTAGAACTCAATATCAGAGAGAGTTATTTTTGACTAAAAATAAAGGCTGAATTTATTATTGAAAATAATAAATCACATATGATAGCACCCTGACATTAAGGAAATAAAGAGGAATGTTGTTGCTGTAGCTTGTAAATAATAAGAGTATCCATATTTAGAATACATCAATGAGTCGAAACCCTGAGAAAAATAGTTCTCAAGCTGAGTACTATATAGAAATAAAGATATCCCCGATATCAGACAGGAAATTCCAATTAGAGTAAAGCGTAAATGCTTCGAAATAACAACCAATGCAATACAAAGTAACACAATACTGATTATATTAAGTATTCGTATCGTGTACAAAATAAGACTATGAGTTTCGTCTGTTTTCGAAGCATTGCAGAATTTTGGTTTATCTTCTATAACAGTACAGATTTTCCACAAACCTATACTGGTATGTGTTAGAGGTTTATCTATATCAAGTATTTGCCACTGACGTGTGATTTGAGCAACTATTATCATGATTATAGCTGAACATAATAACATGACAGAGAATATTGTTAACCACATTTATTCATACACAGAAAATTAATTTCAAGACGATCCAGTTTGTTGTTGTATTAGTTTTTTAGCATTTTTCTTTTGCGATGGAATATTAGAATCTTTGCGCCGCCCTGGTGATTTAACCAATGGTGTATCTAGATTCCAAGCTTTCAAAACTTCTGGTCCAAATGGGTGTTGGAAAGGATAGGTAAAACCTGTGTGCCCAGGATACATCCACATGTCAGTCCAAGGGTCATAATATACTTTACTCATGGGTGCAATATATTTTGCGTTGCTAGTTAGAGCGATGGAAGAACAATCGCAACTATTTCCTCGTGTAGCATAAGACATTTATAATTACCATCTAAAATAATATTTAAGTCTAATAAATGTCAAACGCTAGATATCTTGAGATAGACTCTTATTTTCGTAATAGAAATGAGTGGCCCGAATCATCAGATTTTGTAGTACCAATTTCTCAAACAGGCCGAAAGGGGCCCGTTGACGCGGTTGATCCTGTATCAAAAGCTGCACCTGCTACCACATGGGTAGCGAACGCTTTTACCGCCAATGGAGCGGGTGCTACGTTACCTCTCACTGTTCTTGCCGCAGCCCCAGGAACAGCAAGCGGGACTACAACCTTCATTCTTTCCGCCGTTGCCGGAAGAATGCAGCCAATAGACAACTATTATGTTGCTGCTATGCTAGTAAGCGCCGCACCTGCCTCCAGACTACGAATAATCGAGAGTAAATTTTTGGGAACTGATGGTACCAACGATAGGATGCAACTCACTGTAAAAGGAAGTGACGCGATTCCTCTAGGTACCGCTGTTACAATAGAAGACCCAACTGACATGGCAGCCCCCCTGGGGCTTAACCCTCTCATATTTGTACCCGACGGTTCTCTAGGCCCTAATGCATATCCTGGGTTCGTGATTCATAATCAAACACTCAACCAAACAAGACCAATAAAGAATTACTTTTCTTTTACTCATTTGCTAAGTCTTGATACATCGGGATCAGCTACTTCTACGGCTAGTAGTGGTCCCATTTCTGCTCCCTGGTTAAACTCCCATACCTACTCTATTAGAAAGGAAATTCCGCTTGTATGCACGAGTTTAGATTACGATGGTGGAGTAGGGAACCCTATTACACACACCGCTTTTAATTTATCACCGGTCGATTCTCGTCCTAATCTGACAGGAGCTTTCTTAGAAGTTGAGTATACAAGAGAACCCGCAACAGGGACGGCAGCTATAGCTGCCAGTTTTAGTTCTACTAGTGTTCAATTAGCAGTAGGATCTAGTCCAGTTGATGATTTTTACATTGGAAGTACTATTAGAATTTCGACTGGTGTTACTGCTGGTCAGATTCAGACTATTACTGCATATAATGGGGGTACACGAACAATAACAGTATCCCCGGGATTCACTGCTCCCCCTGGAGTAGGTGTTCTATATCAGATAATAATTCCACAGACAAGTCGACGTATCGTGAAGTATGTTGATTACCGAGATTCTGTTATTGGAGCAACAATTGACAGTGTTAATTTCCCGGCTTCTGCGTCGGATATCCCAGGATTCTATAATAATCTTTACATAAAGATAGGAACTAACCTAAGATTGATACAGAGCTATACTATTATTAGAAATTCAATTGGGTTTATAACAGCACGTACTGCAACAGTCTTTACTCCGTTTACCGCAGTGCCAGCAGCTGGCACTCCTTTCACAATTACATCGGGTATAGTAGACCCAGGGTTCCCTTTCTCTCTCAGCGGAGCTGACGCACTGACTCCTAGTTCCAGTACCGCTCAAAATATATGTCTGCTTCAATTTTCTAATGATAATATGAACCCTTTTGTATACACTGGAAGTCTTGTTTCTCAACAAGATTTAGTGTGTTATGAAGTAGAGCTTCTTAATTTGGTGCTCCCCAACTCCGAACTAGCTGTAGATAAGGGCGCGTTGATTGCATTCTACCCGTATGTGTATGTAGAATTAAGAAATGTAGATGCAAGCGGGGGAGGACTCAAAAATATTATATATTCTAATAACCCTAGTTCAACGAGTATGCTATTTCGCGCGGCAATCGACGACGTTCCTAACCCTATTAACTCGACATTTATTAAAATAGATGGCGATGGAGCAGTTCAGACTATTAAGTTCAAACCAAATGATAACCTTCGCTTCTCTGTTCATATGCCCAACGGAGAACTTTTTAGAACTACATTACCCGAAAATTACTCTCCACACGAACCTAATCCTAGAAATCAAATTTCTGCATATTTTAGTTTGAAGAGAGTATAAACACGAACTTACTTAATTCTATAACCACGTGGTTATAGAAAATATATTTTCTTAATACTGAGCACTTCCTACCATGTCTGGCCAGATTAGATCGTCTATTACATGGATGATTCCGTTGGAAGCTTGCATGTCCTTATGAATAATATTAATAGTGTTGTTTACATAGATTCTCCCGTTCATATTCGTGACGAAGAGCCTATTAGGAGGGTCTCTGGTGTGTAGCCAGGAAGCTGGACTATCTAATAACACAGCTGACGGTATCCTACGTTTAAGCGTACTACTTTTTATAATATGTCTTGCCGTACTATCGTCCATATTAAGAAAAACATTATTATCAACGTGTTTCAACGCATCATCGGACGGAACAAAAATTGTGAAATTAGCTTGAGGATCGCTATACAGATCATCCATCTTGGCTAGTTTTAGCATGTAACTGAACCGAGAGAAATCGGGGTGTTTATTTATTATCCCCGTTAGAGAATTAGGGCATGCCACTTTTATGGGTAGGTGACCACGCAAGTCAGGTATATCAAACATGTGTCTAAAGTTCATAGACTCAGAGTATGGACCGATACTTACCATTTTATATTCTACCAAGAAATATAAAAATTATAGTTCAGGAACCTTAGTTTTTACCTTAAGGGAGAACTTATTACGATTCTCTACAGTTTTATCAACAGTAATAGTCAAAACTCCGTACTTCATATTGATAGAGACACTTTCTTTTCGTGTAATACTGATCGGGAGAACAATTTTACGTTCAAACTTACCATATATGATTTCCTTACGAAGTTGAGTTTTTTCTGTATCAGTAGAAATACCGGGATATAGTCTCTCTCCCTTGACAGACACCCTATTATTGAAAAAATCTATGTCTATGCTTTCTTCTGGTACTCCGGCTAGGTTCATGTAAATCTGAAGGTTTTCTTCTGTCTCAACCATGTCAATGGATGGTCTCCACAAGTTTTGCATATTTATACCTTGCTGTTGGAGAATGTCACTCATACTACCACTAAAACTGTCGTTAAGATTCCCACCTAACATGGAGAGGCTTTGCTGTATTAACTCGGGTATGGTAGTCATGTTTTCTAATCAGTAAAATTACTTTTAGATCACATTGACATATCTAAAGTTTTAAGACGATCTAGGAGGCTTGTACGAAGAGCGGGTGAGGGAGATGGAGCGGGAGCGGGATTTGATGCTACTGATGTGGCTGGTGAAAGAGGGACTGAACTCGGCCCTTCAACTGTCGTATTTTTTTTCTGATTATATAAATAATAGAGAAGAACCCCACCACCTAGAACGATCGCTACGATCGCTATAAGCTTCCAGTTACTTTTATTTAGTCGTGTAGGGGGTTTTAGAGCAGGGGGTCGCTGTGCTAACGAGGATTGTGTATTTCTCGGTGGAGGTAAATTAGGCGAAATATCTTTCTTGACAGTCTTAACTGTGACTTCGCAAGGTTTATCTGCTTTCAGAACAAGGAAATAATTCTGATACACGTCCTTGTCAGCTACAATATTCCCCGATATAGTACCGTTAGCTTTTTTATATTGAAGAGTTGGGGTAGAATCTAGCGTAGCTTGGTCTACTACTAGAACATCAAATGAGGTGCCATCCTTGGATGTACATGTGAAAGTAAGATCAAAGTTTTTAGAGTCCCCGTTCAGGTCCACTAATTGACGACGGTTGTTAACTGTGTAGGTCTTTTGTTGAGACATATTTTATCTTCATGATTATTCCTTTTAAACAGCTGAATATTTATTTGTACACATCTTTCTTACCGCTGATATATCGGCATAGCCAGCGAGCTACAACGAAGAAAAAGTCACTCAATCTGTTTGAATACTTTAGGATAGAAGGTTGAATATGTACACTGCCTAATTCGAGAATAGCTTTCTTTCGTCCCTTCAAATTTCCTATTTTTTCTGTAGAATGATGGAGACGATAGATGTACCTTTCCGCTTTACGAGCTTGGGTTCTACACATATGAGCCTGTGAATCAATCTGTGTGACGCCCGGAAGAATAAATTTTGTTAGCTTTGTGTTCTCTCCTTCTAAGCTATCAATAAGTTTTTCTATTTCTGTAATATTGGAGTCTGGAAAGCAAGGAAGCTTTTTTGTTGAAAATGTACCAGCAATTATAGCATTGATATCTTGTAGGTTTCCCTGAATACTTCTCAGCATCGAAAGAATGTCGCATTGATGACGTGCGTGCCAACATACAGGTTTAGATGCACAATCACATATGGGTTCGCGCCGTGGGTTCTCTAATAGAGCGCAAAGATACCCAATTCTACTTGATAGTTCATCATTCTCACCTAAAACATCAAATACTATAGTATCTTTATGTATTCTACCCCCGCCATATAATGATGTTGTGCCTTGATCGCCAGTCTTGGTATAAATTTTCATTTTATTTATGTTTCCGAATACTTAGACTAAATATCATATTTATATTTACTTAGTAATTGAAAAGTTGGACATAATAATTTTCTTTACTTTAAAGGTTTATTACCTATATTTAAGAGTATGCCGTTAAAGAAGGAAATCGTTTACCCTATTTTCCTTGAATGCTGCCCACACACTAGCGACACTTTTTGGGAGAATGTTTTTGAGGACCTCGCGTACGGTAAAACACCATATGGAACATATATTTCTAAGGATTTCTTGTGTTGCAGTTATCGTAAGAAACACTTTAGTTATAAGATAGAACGTAAAAATCCTAAACAAGTTCATGATGAAGTTCACGATCTTCTCGTTACCAAGTTAGGACTATGCTCTCCTCAGGAAAGAGTTAAACAAAAGAAAGTATTTGATGAATACGAGAGTAACATGCGAATATCACGTAATAGTTGGTCCAGTATTCGTAAGAAAAGTGTAAAAGAACTATTGATCGAGCTCTTCGTAACAAGAATGAAAACTAAACACTCATTGACCCTTAAACAATCTAGACACCTGTTATCGGTTATATTTATGGCTATGGTATTCAAAGTTATAACATCTGACGACATAGAGTATAAAGAAGGGGGTATTCAATCCATCGATGGAATAAGTTTCTCTAATGGCCAAGTTATCATTAACCGAGATCTTTATAATCTAAACGTAAAAGTCTCTCCCATTGTTGTGGTAGGTAAGAAGATGATGTCCGATAATTGGACTAGGTATCTTAAGGAGCTTAAAAGAATTAGTATCTAGTCTAATTTTATATAAGGAATTATATATTTACTGATATCATCCAAATCTATACCACTGGGGACCATTCTACATTCCCACGTAGCAGAGAAAATAGCAGAAAGTTGATCTGCAGCAATCTCGAATCTCCATTCTTTGCATGTTCCTAGTTCTGGAGGAGGTAATTCTAATCCTCCTTCCTCGTACTTTTTCCAGTCCAAGGTTACTCGTAGTCTTAGTTTGTACCTTGTCGATGACCAATCTATACCGTGCATATTTAATACCTAATTATTCCGCCTTTAAACATCGTGCTTGTAAATAAATTCGAGTTATCATCTCTTCTCTGTGAAAAATTATCGAGAATGGTATTTACACTACAAGAACTCTGTTATCAGCGTCTTTCATCGACAATGATGGAGGCTCCCCCGGGACTTCAGGAAATTATAATGGGAGAAACTAAAGAGCGAATGGAAGCGAGAGTGAGAGAAGAATTATGGCACAAGGAGATGAAAGATATTGGATATGTATTTGGTGAACTTGTTCCTATAATCATGGAAGATATTATTAACATAACTGTAACACCAGGAACTCTACGCCCTAATTATACGGATATGTTCCCACACGTACATCCTTGTATCGTGAAGTGTGCAGTAAAGGCAGCCGAAGAGGCCGTAAATAGAATGGAGGACCGTTACGTACACGCCGCATTCGACACAAGGAATAACATAGATAGCGATTTCGAAGATGTGGATAGCGAGGGTATGTATATGTGATTGTTTTGCTAGGTTATATAACCAGATGGTTATATAAGTTACTTATGCCACAATCTGGCATAACGAATAATATCAGGTTTCTTAATAGTGAAATCTGTGTTAACATTCTGAAGTTTTTTATAACAACCCCATACCGAATCCAAAGCACTCTTTTTAATAACTTTGGTACCTCCTAACGTGGCTAAATAGCCAAGAACAAATGCTGTAGGATTCTTAAACTCTACTCTGTGTAGTTCCTGGCTCTTTTCCAATAATTTCTGGATTTCCCCTTGGCTAATGGGGAAATTACATTCCGAACTAATATTCCTAGATACCGCGTCTACTTTCAAACAAAACCTTCCTAATGGTGACTGAGTTTTGAGAGGCACCCCTTTATTATCTGTCGCCCAACAACCTATGCTACCACCTGTTCTCTCTCTGTCCTTAAACTCAGTCGTCCATTCTTCACCAGAATCCCCATCATACTCGATGTCATCTCCTGAGTAGTCTCCGTAGTCATCTTCGTAGTCATCTCCGTAGTCATCTCCGTAGTCATCTCCGTAGTCACGTTTTTCGTCTAAATCATCATCACTGTACATTTATATGAAAAGATGTTTTTTATAAATTATCATGTACAATGAATATTGTTATAATTTTGATTTTGCTTAAACAGCTACTAATATTATAACAAAAATGGAACTTATTGTAGCGATGGACTCCCGCAATGGGATTGGGTATAAGGGTAATATACCTTGGTATTGTTCTGAGGATCTTAAGCACTTTCGTGCTACTACCCTTAATAGTACTATTATAGTTGGAAGGAAGACAGCCGAGACCCTGCCAGTTCTGAAGAAACGTCGAGTATTATGTCTTACCAGGGGCAGCCCTGATTCTACCGACTGGAAGTGTAAAGTGTGTTTCATCCACTCTCTTACTGATATCAAGTCACGGGAAAAAGAGACTGTAATTATAGCAGGAGGGGCACAGGTATATGAATCTGCGATAAAAACAGGGCAAGTTAGAAGAATATATCGAACTATCATTAAAGGGGTATTCGAGTGCGATACCTACTTTAATTTGGACTGGTTAAATACATTCGTAATAACGAAGGAAGAGATCTCTCCCGTTACTGGTAACGTCTATCAAGTCCTTGAGAAACTCCCAATACTTAGCTCTAGTCCTCTTAAAGCACCTCGGTATCATGAGGACGACGGTGAATACCAATACTTAAACTTACTCCGAGATGTCTATACAAATGGAACGGCGCGAAAAAGCAGGAATGGAGATACGAAAGCTTTATTTATGAATACTATGAGGTTTGATCTTAGGGTAGGATTTCCTCTACTCACGACTAAAAAGATGTTTATGCGTGGAATATTGGAAGAGTTCCTTTTCTTCCTCCGTGGCGAAACGGACAGTACAATTCTATCCAATGCCCGGGTGAAAATTTGGGAAGGAAATACCAGTAAGGCCTTCTTAGCGTCACAGAGTTTGCCTTATGCCCCCGGAGTCATGGGACCGATGTATGGTTATCAATGGCGACATTTCAATGCTCCCTATATTATAGACAAAGAAGGAAGACCTATATCTCCCAAGGGTGGGATCGATCAGCTATCCAACGTGATCAATTTGATCAAGAACGACCCACATTCACGTAGAATTTTAATGACGTCGTACAACCCGGCCCAAGCCGCCGAAGGAGTCCTTTATCCTTGTCACTCAATCATCATACAATTTTATGTTCAAGATCAATTTTTAGATATGTCTTGTTATAATAGGAGTCAAGATCTTTTCCTTGGAGTACCATACAATATTGCTTCATCGGCACTGCTATTATCTACTGTCGCGAAACTAACAGATAAAAAACCACGCTATCTTTCTATGGTTATGGGGGATACTCATCTATACAGTTGTCACACCAAACAGGCCATACTCCAACAAAACCGTATTCCCTATTCACCTCCTTCGTTAGAAATGCCCAATATTAAGAATATTGGTGATATCTTGAAGCTAAAAGCCAGTGACTTCAACCTCACTAATTATAAATCACATAAGACCATTAAAGCGTTGATGGTGGCCTGAATCAGTTTATAAGATTGTCATTCTTTATAAAAATGACATCCCCAATAAAAGTTGTGATAATCGGAAGTGGACCAGCCGGATATACGGCTGCTATATACGCAGCACGTGCCATGCTGCATCCTGTAATAATAACAGGGCCATCTAAGGGTGGACAGCTGATGACAACCACAGAAGTAGAGAATTTTCCTGGGTATCCCAAAGGTATTACCGGTCCCGAAATGATGGCCGAGCTAGAGAAACAAGCAGTAAATTTTGGTACTCGTATAGTGTACGACTATGTAACAAGTATAGACACGAAAGAGAGACCTTTCAAAATTACCTGTGGGGATGGGGAAATAAAAGCTAGCTCTATTATCGTGTCCACTGGTGCCGAGGCACGGTGGTTAAATGCTGAGGGAGAGGAAAAACTACGTTCTAATGGTATAAGTACGTGCGCGACCTGTGATGGGGCTTTTTTCAAAGGAGAGGAGTTACTTGTTATCGGTGGTGGTGACTCGGCGATGGAGGAAGCACTTTTCCTGACTAGGTATGCTAGTAAGGTAACCATTATCCATCGTCGAAAGGAATTTAGAGCTAGTAAGATCATGTTTGAACGTGCCAAGGACAACGATAAGATTGAATGGATAACCGGTGCTAGTGTTAAGAAATGGCTGACAAATGAAAGCGGTGTACTAAATGGTGCACTGCTTGCTTTTTCGAAAACGAAAAGCAAGGAAATATCATGTGGAGGAGCCTTTATCGCTATCGGACACGATCCATCCACCAAGTTCCTTGGTGGACAAGTAGATACTGACATAGATGGATATATACTGAACCACGAAAATATGATGACATCAGTGCCTGGGATATTTAGCTGTGGAGATGTATGTCATAGCAGTCGTAGATATAAACAAGCAATAACTGCTGCTGGAGAAGGATGTAGAGCTGCTATGGATTGCGAGAAGTGGTTAGAAGATCAGAATCTATAAACTATTAAGCACCACCTGCTTGCTTGTCATGGGCGATAATGAAACTTATCGCTGCTAACAGAGAAAGTAGGGACCCGGCGGCCCATAAGTAAGAACCTATTATTTTTGTCATTCTTTTAGAATAACAAAATAAAATTAAAGTTGAAAATAGTTATATATCTTGTCTTGAGCTGGTAATAATAAAATTGATTAGTTTAAACTTTACTAAACTAATAATAGAAAATGGTAAAGAAAAAGAAAAGAAGTAAAAACTCCAAGAATAAAAAAGGCGCAGTCTCTACTAAAAGGATAATTGAGTTCAAAGACGACATGCAGGAGTATGTAGTTATGACCAAGATGCTTGGTGATAGAAGAATCATGGTAAAGTTGCCTGACAAGTCGGAAAAACTAGCTATTATCCCTGGACGCTTTCGTAAGCGTTGCTGGATGAAAGCCGGGGATATATTATTAGCAAGCTATCGTGAATTTCAAGATAGTAAGCTTGATATTATACATAAATATACCCCTGAAGAAGCTAGACAATTAGTTGGTTACAAGGAGATACCACCATTCTTTCTGGATAGCACATCTGGAGCTACAGCTGTCCAAGAAGCAGAGTCAGGAGTCGTATTCGAGTGTAAGGACGATATGGATTTCAATTTCGATGATATTTAATTTATGAATTACAGATCTTAAGTGTATGCGGATCCGTATCGTCAAATAATTTTTTATACTATTGGTATGAAAAATGGATTAATTATCTTTGTCAAAACTTTGAAATTTTCGTCGACGGCGGTGTTGGTGCTGGTCCTCGTATAACCAATTATAGAACCTCTCTTCTAACTCCACAAGTCTGTAAGTAAGAATCTTAGGTTCACGTGCAAAATACTCTCTGTAGTCTTCTACCAAATCAATAGCGATATCTTTAAGATATTTCGGGGTTTTGCTAAGCTTCCAAGAAACGGAACAGTTACCAACATCATCCATCTTTGTCTCAATCATCTCTCGTTCTTTTCTACCATTTACTCTTACCCGATAAAAGTACCCAGATCTTTGATGTCTGGCTATATACTCACCCAGGCGAAATTTGCGATATAACCTCTCACGTCTGTGCATCAACTCTTTTTGAGAGTAAGGTCGAGTTGGTTCGACATATTCGGCTTCTAATATGGAGGTCATGTTTATATATTTGTAATACGCTTTTAAGTCTAACATCATTAAACGTATTCACCTAGAACGTTCAGTGTAAAATGTTGTAATTTAGTAAGTATTAAAGGAATTATCGCAAGTTAAGATAAATGACAACCAAGAAGATTGTTATTGTGGGGGCTGGAATCTCTGGCCTGTCTTGTGCTCTAGAGTTGGTAGAGAGAGGTTACAAAGTAGAATTATACGAGGCGAGTTCTACTTTCGGTGGGCAAGCCAAAAGCGTAAAAACCAATACTTGTTATGTGCCTTATGCATGGAGAGTTTGGACTAATTTCTACTATAATTTCCTTGAGATAGTCTCGAGGGTTCCTTACAGGGATGGTACAGTGCGCGATAACTTAGTACCCTTGCCTAATTATAGTCACGAATTACAAAAAGGAGCTGGAAGGCAAGTAGCGGGTGGAGAAACTCTGGATATTAAAAACTTTCCTTCAAAAGCTAGTTTTTTAAGACTCATAATGAAAATTGCTAACTCCATGGTTTTCTCCGATGAGCGTCTTCAAGAGAATGATATAACATTTTACGATTACATGGATCCCCAAGATCAAGCCACAATTAATTGGGTAGACGAATTCGTAGGGCCAATATTAGGGATGGAAGCAAGAAAAGCAACTCTGTTTACGGTTGTAAAGGGTTGGCAAGTGACATATATGTCCGCAAGCCTTTCTAATAATTTTGAACAAAGTGATATATATGTGGCTAATGGACCATATTCGGAGGTACTATTTAACCCCTGGGTTAAGCACCTTATGAAACAGGGGGTTGTCATCTATCCATCAACTCGAGTCACCTCATTGAACTATGACGCTGATTGTAACAAAATATTGTCCATGAATACCGATACTCAAGGACGCGTATACGGAGATGACTTTGTCTTATGCATTGATCAAACATCACTCAATAAACTCTTGGTAAAGAACTCCGACCTAATGAATATACCAATGCTAAAAAGAAGTACGAAACTGATGAAGTACGGAAACAATCTATGGTTTGGAATGGTTTTATATTTCTCGGAGAAATTTTCTCCTGAAATAGGGACTGGGTGTACACAAGACCAACCTTGGAAGATAGTACTTGAAAACTTTTCCGCTAGTTGGAGACCCGAATTTGTTAATAAATGTGGTGTCGCTGAAATAGTACAGGTCACTGTTCTGGATTTGGTACCTGGACTCAACGGAAAGGTATTGCACGATTGTAGTGTAGAAGAAGCGGTGGACGAAACTCTAAAACAACTGAGTCAAAGTAAACTGATGAAAACTTTGAGGACGAAGACTGGAAAGTCCGCTTGGGATACTCTGGTTGGGTTCGACATATGGCCTGATTGGGTTAATAATGAAGATGGCAAGATTATCAATCGCGTAGGGCAGTACAAACTAAGTATCAACCCTCACTGTTGGAAGAACATGCCCAATATCAAAACTCCTGTACACAATCTCTATATCGGCTCTGTCATCGCCAAAGCAGACGCTCCAATGGTATCGATGGAATTTGCATGTACTAATGGGAGATCAGCTGCAAACGCTATATGTGAGAAATACGGAAGTAAACCTGTCAAAGTATTACAACACAAAGGATATTTACCTAAGCTATTGGCTCCTTTAAGAGGCACTGAAGCGATGCTCTATAACTTAGGTATCAAGTGTAATGTGATCGTTACGACTGTATTACTTGTGATAACAATCACTGTATCCTTTATTATATTTTTACTTCGTAGAAGACGTTGAGCACAAACTTCTTTTCATAGGATAAGATTGTAATTATAATTTATATTATAACTACAAGCGATGACTGACCACACTCCTGCTTTACAAGGTTAAGGAGCTTGTACGAATTGAGTGCACGGCGGATAGCCCCCCGGGTACTTAGTAGACATAGCGGTCCATCCATAGGTCGGTAGAGGTGTTACACCTGAAGGGTACATATTAACTGGATTACCGGCTAGCCCTGTGGACTTACCTTGATAGTTATAGGCGCAGTTGTTTCCGAAATCCTGCGGTAACAAACCTTGTTGAACTCGGATCGCGTTGCTATTAGATGGTAAGAACCCTGTATTAAACATCTGAGTTGTCGAAATATAGCTCATTTATAGTACGAACTTAAAAAAGAAATTCCTGTTGAAAAATGACACACTACGGAGAACTTTTGGATGTTTACGAGCCTGAAAAAGATTCACTCTATGGTTATTTCGACGATTATTTTAATCATCCCATTTTGACAAAGATTAAGAATGTTAACAATCTCAGTGTATATATGACTAAGACGTATTGTCTTTTAACAAATGAATGTAGATACATTGTAATTTTCACACCACAAGATTATGATCCGGTAGGAAAAAAGAAAGAATTAAAGAGTCTTTCTTGGGTCTCTTTACAAACCAGAACTCTATCAGATAAACATGATTTACCCCCACACGACTACCAACCCAGAGTTATTGGGCCTTTGAACAAAAAAATTGTTAGAACCGAGAAGACTAACGTGGCCAGTACATACAAATGCGAAGGACTTCCTTTAACTGTGACGCTGTTACATGTTAAACATGATACTGATTCTGAGTATCAACAGTATGGAAATATTATTTCAGCCCTGGAAACTTATCATACTGTTATCACCCTAAATTCATAAGAAAGTTGTCTATTTATTCCACGCCACAAAGGCGTGGAATATTAATTTATACATGTATCTTAACAAGCAACCCCGGCTAGGTCTATGATCTCCTGAAACTTAATGTCTTTGGGTTGCAAACTTGGGGATATCTCTAGGTCCCTAAGCTTTGCTTCTATGCTACGAATATGACGGGCTTGACCTATGCGAACATTGTTCATTGTTTCTAACTCTTTATTATCTTTACGCTCCTGGTCGTTGATTCTCCACAATAAAAATCGTACATAGTTTTGTAACTGGATGTTCTTCTCCTTTAATTCATCAATAACTAACATATGTACATCTACTGTAGTTCCAAGACCCAAAGTCCCCTCATCAACTTTAGATATAAAATTATTGGAGCATATAACCTTGCCTTCCTGTTCTCCTATCTCACACTGGCACAGAGCGTCCCTGGTAGGAATGGTCTTGCGAATCCTATTGCGTTGTCTTCGCTTGATGGCTTTCTTGTTCCTACGTTTCTCTCTCTGTACACTATGTGTACTCTTATTAGAGCGACGGATCATATCACGCATATTCGCTTTGGTAGTTTGCGGTCGCATTTTCATTCATTAGTCAAGGAGTTGGTGATAGAATTCAATCCTATAATTGTAAATGTCTTTCGTGGGTTTCTTAATAAAATATTGATTAAAAGTAAATGTCAACGTCATTTATTAACCAGAACTTTACTGGTATCACAAATGCTGCTGCACAACTATCCGAGCTGAACGTCGGAAGGATGCAAGTATCATCAATTGACGGAAAGCTCACAGAGATTACTCTTGTTGGTTATGCACCAGTAGAATTAGCTACCGCCTCATCAGGTACAATACTTAACTTGAATAAAGCTCCTGGGTTACCACAGGCGACAGTGGTAACCGATCCTAACCTACTAAGAATACCAAGCGGTTTACTTTCGGTATCAGCATATGCAAATAATAATGGCACCACCATCACTTCTACTGGTGGTGCCACTTTCGATCTTGGACT
>Ga0257114_1001022_pt1 | contig 20773 bp, 27 predicted proteins | sample SI112_10mmetaG_FD_190149 | JGI IMG/M metagenome (GOLD analysis project Ga0257114, IMG submission 190149) | Marine microbial communities from Saanich Inlet, British Columbia, Canada - SI112_10m | ecosystem: Environmental > Aquatic > Marine > Inlet | place: Canada: British Columbia | collected...
AAAAAAAGAATAGGCTCCTATATAGATTAAGATCTAAAAAAAGGATGGAAACTTAATGTTATATTTGAGCAGCGTATTAATAGATGAAAAAGATATTGAAACTTTTCATGAGCTATTGGAAGTAATAAAGATTAGAGCCAAAGATGGCGAGATATTTATAAAAATTGATTTAAAGCCGCCATTCCCTGATACACCTGAAAACTGGGAAGACAAAATTGAATCAGCTTTCAGTAGTTATATTAAATAATATGTGGGAAGAAGAAGAGAAACATGAAGAAAAATCAACTATGGTTGATGTTGCATTTAAAATACAATGCAAAACATTGCCATATGATCATATCTCAGAATTATCAAATGCTATAACAAAATTAGTTCCATGGATGCTAGAAAATGATCTGGCTGGAGTGCATACGCTACATGGACCAGATTTTGGAAATGGCTGGGTTAGATCAGAAAATGATGAAATTTTTTTATCTAAACGGACAAGATTAATATTAAGAATTCCTAAAGTAAATATTGATAAGATAAAGTCATTAGAAGGCTCTACTATAAATGTTTTAAATAATGATATACAGATTGGAAAATCTATTGTAAAACCATTTCTTGTTGTGAGAGATTTGATTTGTAGATCTGTATTATGTAATCCAAACCAAACAGAAGAAAATTTTTTATTTGAAATTAAAGAGAAACTGAGCACCCATGGAATATCCATTAAAAAAGCTATATGCGGCAAAGCCAAAAGTATTCAGCTCGAAGGACAAGATCAGTTTACGAGAAGCCTGATGATTGCAGATTTGCCCAAAGACCACTCTATATTGCTACAAGATATAGGCATTGGAGATGGTAGGATTTATGGGTGTGGCATCTTATTGCCTCATAAATCAATAGATGCAGTTGCAAACTTCAAAGAAGACTAACTATTAGTTAAAATCGATATGGACATATTTCGTTGAGTATATTAGAATTTTCACATATATAAAAAAGGATTAGATGGAGTTTCAAATGAAAGTAGAGGTAAATGGTAAGGTAATCGAAACAAGTGAAACAGGTTTTCTTATAAAACTAGAAGATTGGAACGAAGATATAGCTAAGGTTATTGCAGTTCAAGAAGAAGTAGAATTAACTGAGAGACACTGGGATGTCATTAATTATCTTAGAGATGAATTTATAAACAATAAAGAAAACCAGCCTAACACCAGGCATATGGTTAAAGACCTAGGTAAACTATGGGGTGAAAAAATAGATACTAAAACATTATTTGATTTATTCCCTGGCAATCCTAGCAAACAAGCTGGTAGAATAGGTGGCTTGCCAGAAAGTCGAAGAAAAGGTGGATATTAAATGAGTGATATTAAAAAATTAGAAGAAGAAAGAAAAACTATAATTGCAACATTATTAAGAATTCAAAAAGAGTTTATGGAACTTGAAAGAAAAAGTGGAGTAACAGAAAAAGATATTCACTTAAATCCAGTTGGCATTATAAAAGAATATAAAGAACAACATGAAAAACTAGCTAACCGTCTAGTAGATATTGCTCATGAACTAAAGGGGTCTATAAGAACATAATGGATAATGAATATTTTACTAAAGTAACAGAATTAGAAGAAATGAATGTCTCTGATGAATATATTATAGGATGGCAAGAAGGTTATCAAAGTAGCCCTAAAGTTGAAGAACAAAGAGTAACAGATGCCTATGAAGCTGGCTATGAAGATGGTGAAAATAAAAATATTGATAATGCAGCTAATTTCAAAAAATAATTTTATTTTCTGTTTAACGATTCATAAACTTCTATAAATTTCTTACAAATCTCGACAGCATCTATATCAACTATCTGATCCATAACCCATTTATTTGTCTGGCTTGAGCCCATGGCATCTTGAATTTTTTTTGCTAAGTGTCGAAAAATTGAATAATTACCAGATGATTTAGTAAATTCATATTGGGAGTACTCTTCTGACCGAATGTTAAGAGTATTAATATAACCTTCTCTATAATTTCCATCACCAAACAAATCTTCACAATTTTCCTGCATTATTCGTGCTGATTGCCGTCCAAGATTATTCATTACAGATATACGATAATCATCTGCTTTCTTATCCTGATACAAAAGTCTATCAGCTAAATGCACTTGGAAAGACATGAATTCTACAATAACCGTAATACGTTGATGGTCTGAAGAATAATCAAAATCATCACCATGAAGATTTCGTGCTTTATCAAGCGATAACTTCCAGCCGATATATGACAGGGCGCTTGCGATATCTTCGCTAGTCTTTTCACGTTTGACAGTCTTAGACCAGTTACTTTTAATTCTTATAGCCATAACTAAATTATCTTCAATATATGTTCGTTATATTTTATACTATACACTCAACACGTAAGAATATAAATAAAGAGAGATTAGCAATTGGATATTCAACTAGACAAAAGATTGATGGAGGCTAAGCCTGGTAGCTTTATTTTTGAATTTACCAATAGTATTTCAAGTGCAAATTGCAAAGACATAATCAATAGATTCGAATCATCTGAGTCTGATCATTACCAAGGAAGAGTCGGGCAGACGTTTGAAGAAAATGCAGATGTTAAAAAATCGACTGATATGGTTATAAGCGGGAAAGATAGCTGGAAAGATATTGATGAATTACTATTTACAAGTCTGGCAAAAGCATTAAGTGGAGTAAAAAAACAATTTGATTTTTTCACAGGGCCTTTTAAAGATATCGGCTATGCAGTTCAAAGAACAAAACCAGGAGAATTTTTTCACTGGCATGTTGATAGCGGAAGTCATCAATTCAGCGATAGACAATTAGTTGCTATTTGGTATTTAAATGATGTCGTAGGCCCAGGTGGAGAAACAGAATTCTTAAACCAAGATGTAAAAATTAAACCTGAAGCTGGTAAACTAATTTTGTTTCCTCCTTTTTGGACTCATGAACATCGTGGTGTTACACTCAAAAAAGGTATTAAATATATTGCAACGACCTGGGTAGTCTTCAAATAATGTCATCAAAAGATAACTTAACGCCGGCAGAGCTTATGAAGTCAGTTCTCCAGAGAATAGCTACTGGCCCAGAGTTAAGTAAAAATATTACGCGTGAAGAAGCTAAAGCAGCAATGTCAGCAATACTAAATGAAGAAATCAGTGATGTTCGTTCTGCTATTTTTTTAATTGCTCTGAGAATGAAAAGAGAAACCCTTGATGAAAATTTAGGCGTTCATGATGCCATGATAGATTCTGTCAAAAAAATGGATGTCAATGTTGATGATCTTGTAAACATTGCTGACCCTTATGATGGATTTACAAGAAATATTCCATCTTCAGCTTATATATTGCCTATACTAGCAGAACTTGGGATACCGGCTATTTCTCAAGGCGTCATGACTGTTGGCCCAAAATTTGGTTGCACTCATCATGCTATTTTTAAACTTTTAGGGCTGAATGTTTACTCTACCCATGAACAAGTAATAGAAAGATTGGAAAACAAAGATATCGGCTGGGGCTATATGGATCAAAAAATCTTTTCTCCTAAGCTTAATAATTTAATGGATTTAAGAACAGAAATAATTAAAAGACCAGTGGTTACAACAATAGAAGTTTTGGCTAATCCGTTGATATCAAAAAGAAATCATTTTGTAACAGGTTATGTTCATAAACCATACCCTCCTATTTATTTAATGCTTGCCAGAAATGCAAAGTTTGATACTTCGATTATTATACGCGGTACAGAAGGTGGTGTCATACCCTCTTTAAGACAAAAGGCGAATGCTTTTTTTTACAAAAATATATCAGATGAAAATGAATTAGTAGAAATAAACCCTGAGATAGATTTAAGCATTAGCCAAGAAGTTAGAGCTGTTAAAATACCAGATTCTATAGTCAAGACTGCTTCAAATGATAAAATTGAAACAAAAGTAAACCCAATAGATTTAGCTAAAGAATCTCTAAAGATGGGAATGGATGCATTGTCAGGAACCGAAGGGGCTATGAGTGACTGTATTTTATATGGTGCAACAATTATTTTAAGCCATGTTACTAATAATAGTATTCAATCGTGTGTGAAAGAAATTAAACAAGTATTAGATTCAGGTAGCGCATTGAAGCGTTTCAAAAAATAAAATGGCTAAACTTAAACTTGCAAATGTGGATGATATAGTGAATGGTGAAATGATACAATCAACCATCAATAATAAAAATTATTTAATTGCTAAAATTGATAATACTATTTATGTAACATCTGATATGTGTACTCATGAAGATGCTGAACTTACGATGGGTTGTCTTGATGGAACCAAAGTAAAGTGCCCACTACATGGAAGTTTTTTTGACCTCACTTCCGGTAAAGCTTTGAATGAGCCAGCTGAGGACCCAATTATAATATATAAAACAGAAATAAAAAATAATCAGATTTTTATAGATGACTAATATATCTAATTTAGAGAAAGATAATGATGGATTTTTATTAGACCCGTCAGACTGGAATACCCTTCTTGCAGAAACAATTGCGGAAGAGTTTGATATCCCTTTGGAGAAAGAACACTGGATTGTTATAGAATTTATTAGATATCACTTTGACAAACATCAAAAGGTTCCAGAGCTCAGAGAGCTACTAAAATCTTTTAAAAAAGAATATGGTGAAAATAAGTCAACAAGAAAATATATTTATAAATTATTTCCCTATGGTTATGGCCAGCAAGCTTGTAAAATTGCAGGGATGAGACAACCAAAAAAACTCTGGTTAGATATGTGATCATGAATACTGATATAAAAAATAACTTTGACTGGAACTGCAAACATACATGGAAGCAATCTGCTATAAATACATTATGGTGTCTAGTTGGATGCAGTTTTGGCGACATGATGACTATATATTACTTTCAAGTAAATGAAATTCCATGGTCTACATTTTCAATAATGGCTTTAGCAATGTTTAATGGAATAGTTTCAAGTATAATTCTTGAGACAATTATTTTATTAAAACAAATGAAACTTATGCCAGCATTAAAAACAGCTTTTGGCATGAGCCTTATTTCAATGATAAGTATGGAGCTTGCCATGAATATTGTAGATGTTTTATTTACTGGAGGAGCTAAAATAACTATCTATGTAATTCCATTAATGCTTATTGCTGGCTTCTTAACTCCATGGCCATATAATTATTGGAGATTAAAAAAGTTTGGTGTGGGTTGTTGCGGTTAATTAATCTGAGAAGTTAGAACTTTAGTCACTGCACTTTCAATATTATTCTTAAAATTTTCAATGATATTTCTAAAATAAGATTCAAAAACAACTATAGGGATTGCTACTGATAAGCCTACCGCGGTAGTCAATAAAGCTTCCCATATACCACCTGATAAAACAGATGGGTCAACATTTTTTCCAGCCATTTCCATTTGTTGAAATGCTTCAATCATTCCAAAAACTGTCCCAAGTAATCCTAGTAAAGGAGCAATAGTTGCAATTACTTGCAAGCTATTAAGATTTGAACTGTAATAATTTATTCTCTCATCAGAAAGCCTTACAATCTCTTCGCGAATATCGCTCTCAAGTTTTACTGTTAATTTTTTATGCTTAAGTAACTGATACATGGCAAAGGAAATAACTTCACTTTCAGGATCACTAATTTTATTAATTGACTCATAAGCATCATCATGTTTATTTTCAAGCCATACCTTTACACTTTTAGCTGTACGATCAGATTTAAAAAAATTGACTCCGTAAAAAACATGTAGCTTATAAAAAATAATTGCAGTTGCATATACAGATAATGCTAGCAATATATATACTATTGGGCCACCAAGATTTAAAAGTGAATTAGCTTCCATAAAATTTTTCCATGTGCTTATATTTTAGAGGAATTATATTTAATATCATCCCCTAAATCATATCATTTAATACCCCTCCTGATTAATCCAAAAGGGGTAAAATACATATTATAATCAAAAATCGTAAATTAATGATCCCCAAAAACTTCTTCCAGGCTCATCTACGCGATCAGCTGCAGCATCCAAAGAATTTGTACTATTTAAATGTGTGGCATATCTTTTATCAGTTAAGTTACTAATACCCATTGTAAATCTAATATTTGGAGTGGGCTCAAAACCTGCATATAGATCATAAACGGTATAACCGCCTGTTCTGCCAGTATCAAGAACTCTTGAGTCAAAACGATCTTGGGTATCAGCAAAATTAGCTCTTAAGCCATAATTAACTGAACCTGTCTGATATTCCAATGAAATATCACCAGACAAAGGCATCATTTGAGCTAATGGTCTGTTTTGCGTATCATCATCACCATGCGTGTAATTTAAATTGAATATAGTTTTTACATTAGAGGTAAGATCTTTTTGAGCGGTAAGCTCATACCCCCAAATAGTTGCATCTATATTCTTATATATTCTGGCGTCATTAATGGTGTTATCATATGTTCCATCAGAAGCTCTATAAGTTGTAATATAATCACTGATATCATTAAGATATAAAGACCCATTTACATGACTTCCCATAAACATATTTTCAAAACCTATCTCTAATACAGTATGTACCTCTGAATTAAGATTTGGATTACCAATATGTCTTAGTCTGTATTTCCCAGCCATAGCCATAGAGGTTTTAGCATTAAATAACTCTGTTGCGTCAGGTGTTCTTTCATTTCTACTAAGAGAAATATAGGCGCTAGACATTGGCCCATAATCTTTTGTATATCTTAAGAATCCACTAAAGTTACTAAAATCTCTTTTGCCCGCAGTAACTGTTCCAGAATAATGAGCTGTATACAAACTATTAGCTGTTACTTGTGCCATATGCGCGGAACCAGGATCATCTGCCGCTCTAGTCGCATCTGTTTCAACTCTATCAAGTCTTAAACCATATGACATTGTAGTTTGATCTGAGATTTTATTATCTTTTTCTAAAAATAAGCCTAGCTTAGCTATCTCTGCGCCAGGCCATAGATATGCAAGATGCCTTTCTGTCCCAGAAATAACCATATTTTGTTCAGCATCTCTAGTATTATGCTCATAGTCGACACCCACTTTCATGCCATTATCTGTAGCTCCTATGATTCTTCCACCGTATGTATCAGAAGCCGCTGGAGTCTTCATAGAATCTACACTTCGCATTGTGTAGTTATCCATTAAATGATCCATATCAGAATTATATAACTCGACCTTCATTGAAGAGAATGGACCAAATTGAGCAACCCGATGATATTTCAAATTATAAATATCCGTATAACTATATACAATATCCATCGGTAGACCGGCAAAACCAATATTTTCCTGTGAATTATTGGTATATGTAAACTCTAGCTTCGAGCCATCGTCTAGCCTTTTACCAATTATTGCTGCATAGTTGCTAGTCTCATACTCAGTAAGTGGTTTTAAACCAGTTCCTGTTTCATAATTACCAGCTTCAGAGTAAGAACCATTGATTCTAAAGTAAGCTTGACCTAATCCTAAAGTGAAATCACCTATAGTTGTTTTAGCTTCTGCATTTGAATCAAATGTTTGACCAATTTTAAATTTATAGGCATTTGCTTGAGAAAGAGGTTCAGTTACACGCTCGTATCTAACTACTCCGCCTGGGCCACCCGCACCATAGAGAACGGATTGAGATCCTTTAATCACGGTAATAGAATCATAGTTTTCAATATTTACATATGTTGATGCTGGGTCCATTTTTGACGAACAAGCTCCATATACAATTGCACCATCTATAGAAGAATTAAGTCGTTGATCACTCTGTCCTCTAATTACTGGATCTAGACCATGTCCGCCTCTCCTAATAGTACTAATGCCATTTATAGACCTTAATAAATCTCCACCATCTATTGCATTTTTAGTGTTTATATCTTCTATGGCTTGATTCGTTAAATCCTGAGTATTCAAAACTGGTGCTGATATCTGAATGTCAGTTAAGTCTTCTGCATAAAGATTACTAAAGGCAGCCAGCAAGATTAATAGTATACTTTTATTTGTTTTCATAGCTCCTCCACTATAAAAGTTAGTTTAATTAAAATAATTTTTAACTAAACAGTCGGAGGTGCTCTAGGTAGGGCTAGAGTGAACTTAGATGTGGCAAAAGAATGACTTTTAAGTTCTATATAAAGAGTTAATAATGTTGGAACATTATTATAGTCAGAGTGAGTAATAATATTATCTATATCATCAAAGAAATAAACGCAACTATCACAATGTAAAAAATAATCTGTACTTGTCGTATTATCTTGCCCAAACTTACAAATGAAATTTGTCTTATTATTATCAGTTAAAAGGTTTGCGCCTGCATTAAGCGGTGCAATTAAGACTGCTAAAAATATAAAGATTAAACGAATATTTAGAGATATTTTTTTCATTATTAAAAAGAATACTAAGGGTAAGGAATTTTTTCAAGTGTATGTTTCAAGCAAATAGAAAGCCCATAATTTTATCTTATGAGCTTTCATTGAGGTTATGAAATCTTAGTGGGACATCTTACTTAAGGGAGAGATTAAGAATAGTTCTCTTAAGCTTGATGTCCCCTTTTATTTTCCACCGGAGAGATGAAAATTAAAAATCGAATTTTACTCCTGCCATTACTGATAATGGTTTATTTGGACGTTTACCATACTCATGCTCTGAAGCCACGATGACTTTGTCGAATAAGTTGTCTACGTTCAAAAATAATCTTGCATCTTTAATTCCATTTGAATTAATAGCGACATTCATGCCAGCGTGTAAGTCAAATATAAATGCTTTACCAGTTCTGTAAGTATTTGCATCATTAGTAAAGGTATCATCATGATACTTAGCGCCTAGAGCAATGCTCCAGTCGTTAGTTTCCATACCCATTGATGTATACAGTTGGAAATCAGGCACATAAGCAATTGATTTTCCATTGATTGTAAGGTTTTGACCCGTATATTCAGAACTTTGTAACATACCACTAACCATTAATGGATATCTTACTGAACTAGTTCCAGCCATTCCTTTCATTTGAGGAGCAGCAAACATGTTGTTAAGTCTGTATTGGAATTCAATTCCTTCAACTTCCGCAGAACCTTTGTTAGTAGTAGTTCCTGTTGAACCAGTACAACCATTCGCTACTAAGCATGTTTCTATTAATTGACTGTAGTCATTATAGAAAGCAATAACTTCAAAGAAACTATTATTAGTTTGTTTTCTGTAACCAAGTTCATAGTTATCAGATTTTTCAGGCTCAATTGAAGCACTTGATCCTGCATCTACAGGACTGTGACCTTCACTAAAACCAACAAACATAGTTTGACCGCCACCCATATTATAAATAGTGGATGCAGCCATCATAGTTGCTGAGTCAGATACATCTTGCTTAGAGTTACCTGGGTTAGAATTTATACCGTCATTTTTTTCAGTATCTTCATAACGAATACCCAGAGTATGAGTAAATGCACCTGCTGAGATAACATCTTTTAAATGCCAAGATGATGCATCAGTATCTTTAAGTTCAGCGTCAGCAAATCTAGTACTATCATTACCGTGTTCTGATAATAAGCTCATAGCACCATTGGCACCTTGAGTCCATCTTTGGCTAAATCCGCTATCAGCTCTAGATCTATAATCTTTATGACGTCTGTATCCATACTCAAGAGCATGATTACCGATATCATGATTGATTACAAATTGATAACCAGTCATACCGTAGTCACGATGACCCATCGATCTTTTGATATACTCGCCATTAACCATAGCTGTTTGGTTTGTTAAGATATTACATGCTCTTAACTCAGCGCCGGAATCCCCAGCACAGTTACCTGCAAGATCAAGTGCTGAATGTTCAACTTCAACATTATTAGTGTTAGCACCATCGGCATCGGGATCTATATACATTAGACCACTTTTACCCCAAATACGAGAGTATCTAGTTTTATAAAGTTTTTGTGTAATCTTCATATTAGCTGAAGGTTGCATAGTATGAGTAAAGATATATCTATGATAATCATTATCCATTTGATCTATTGAAGACGGTGCATATCGTTGATATGGATCGGCTGCAAAATCTACACCTGTTAAACCAATATATGTTTCATTAGATGTTTCAGATGTATTTGAACTCATTATTTCAAAAGTCTGATTCCATGAACTATTTGATGGAGTATAGCTGAACTTCACTAAGTCCGTTTGTTTATCAAAACCTGAATCAGTGTTACCACCAGTTCCTTTGATATTCTTATAGCCATCAGCTCTGTAGTCATGATATTCAAAAACATAACCCATTGATCCAATATTCCCACCATAGTATGTATGATTTCTAGAGAAACCATCAGCACCTAAAGTAGCAGAATAATGTCCTTCAGTTCCAGTAGTTGGAATAGAACGAGATAAAAAGTTAATTGTACCAGCAGTAGTTCTTGGTCCATTACCAATAGCTGCGGCACCTTTTAATACTTCAACTCCTTCCATACGACCAACGTCTGGGAAGAAGTACATGCTTCCGTTAGAATAAATAGCAGGACCTTGTGGTACGCCATCTTCTAGAACGTTAATTTTTGTTGTTCTTAGGGCGCTTGTTCCACGCATACCTAAGTTTGTTCTGAGACCGTAACCGTCCTCAGTTTGAGAATATACACCCGGAATTCGTCTTAAGATTCTTTCCGCATCTGTATAGCCCATCTCTTTCATTTCATCGTCACCAATAAAATGAGCTGAACCAGCTTGTTGTGTTTCGTCTTGTGAACCAAATACACTAACTGGACTCATTTCTTCTGCATAGATTGGCGCACTGATAACCATCAGCGAAGCAATCATATATGCTTTAAAATGTGCTTTCTTCATTATTATTTTCCTTATTTATATATAAATGACGCCAATACCCATAGCTCCCATAGCTATAGATACAAACAATTGAGGTCATTATATGCGAATGATTCTCATTTGTAAACACGAATGATTCTTATTCTTGTATATATGATGGTAAAATATGACATAAGATGAGATTTTATATAGAATTACTGCTTAAACGAGAGATAAAATGACTAAAATAAGCTTAACACCAATAATAGACGTAGTATTCATACTGCTTATATTCTTCATGTTGGCTACAAATTTCCAATCATTTAACAAGACTGAGATTAAAATATCAAATGAAACTGCGAGTATCTCGCAGAGTGATAAAAAGATTTTTTTAATTGAATTTAATAAGAATAGTGAGTTTAAGCTAAACGGCACAACAGCCAGCCTAGATTCTATAAAATCAGATATTATATCTAGCAAAAATAATGGCGATGACTTTGTTGTCATAACTAAGCCATTAGAAGGTGCAGACGTTCAACTTATACTCAGTGTGTTAGCAAACTTAAAATCTAGCAATATAGAGAATGTCACATTAGGTGTTAGTAAAGATACTGCCACTACAAATGATGCGTATAACAATAAAAGGAAATCTGTAAAGGTCCCGCTTCTGAGGAAGCAATAATTCATTATGAAAATAAAAATTAAAAATAAGATTATAGGAAATGAGGATAACTTGCTCCCTCTCGTTAATATCATATTCTTGTTATTAATATTTTTTATGCTAGCTGGAGTGATAGCAAAACAAAAAGAACTTCATAATGTAAATCTTGCCTCTGCAACTATTGAGGAATATATTGAGAAAGACAAAAATACCTTATTTATTAATGCTGATGGATCTTTAACTTTAAATGATCAATCAATTGACAAGTCTTTACTTAAAGAAAAATTGATGTTGCTCAAAACAGAGAATATTTTAATAGCAGCTGATGGTTCTCTAGACTCTAGCTTACTAAATAAGATTCTTTTAATTTTAAGTGATAGTTCAGTTAAAAATGTCACTTTACTTTCTAATACCAATGAATGAAATATCAAAATTAAATAAGTATTTAGTAATTGCATTTATTATGCATTTATTTTTTTTATTTACACTTACTTCTCCGCAAACAGTTGATGATATTACCACTATTGGCGAAACTGGAATGACAATACAGATGATGGTGTTAAAAAAAAGCGACGAAGTTTATGATGAAAGCCTAGCTTCTGAAGAAATAAGGAATACAACGGAGGACTCAGAAAAAGATCAAGAAATGTTAATGGATAATAGAGAGGTTGGAGAAGAATCAAAATATACTTACGATACTTACTATGGAAAAATTAGACAAATAATAGATAGTAATAAAAAATATCCTTTATTATCTCGTCAAAGAAAACAAGAAGGGACGCCTATAGTAATGTTTACAATATTAAAAAATGGAGTAGTGGCTAACTTAAGTATTAAATCATCAGGACACCGTTCTTTAGATAGAGAAGCAAGAAGAATGATTTTAATATCATCTCCATTTCCGAAAATTCCTGACTCCGTTAATGAATCATCTATTTCATTAACAATTCCAATTAACTTTAGATTAAAAAATAATTAATCAGTTTTATACCAATTTAATTTTTCCCTCAATGTCACAACATGTCCTATTATAAATATTGTGGGAGCACTGGGTTTTTCTTTTTCTACTAAATTATTCATTTCATCAACTGTTGATGCATATACTTTTTGATTCCGGGTAGTCCCTTGTTCTACTAGAGCACATGGTGTTTTTGGATCTAGCCCAAATTTTATAAGTTGCGAACAAATAATATTAATAGAAACAAGGCCCATATAAAACACAATGGTTTGATTAGGCTGTATTAACTTTTCCCAGTTTAAATCTAATTTTCCTTTCTTAAGATGGCCAGTTACAAATATACATGATTGAGCATGATCTCTATGCGTAAGAGGAATACCGCTATATGCTGAACATCCACTAGCGCTTGTTATTCCTGGAACAACCTGAAAAGAAATATTATTATCTACTAACGAATCAATCTCTTCACCGCCCCTCCCAAAAATAAAAGGGTCTCCGCCCTTTAATCTTAGAACTCTTTTACCTTCTTTGGCATATTTAACAAGTAATGCATTAATCTCCTCTTGTCTGACCGTATGATTATCTCTTTGTTTACCTACATATATTTTTTCCGCATCTCTTCTAATTAAATCAATTATTGACGGGTGAACCAATCTATCATACAGGGCAACATCTGCTTGTTGCATTAAACGAAGCGCCCTAAAAGTTAATAAATCTGGATCTCCAGGTCCCGCTCCAACCAAGTAAACTTCTCCTTCGCCTTTTTTCTGTTCATCAAAATTATCAATTTCTATATTTAAAAATTTTATAGCTTCTTCGTCTTGGCCACTTAAAACTAATTCTAAAAATTTACCATTTAGCATTTGTTCCCAAAAGATTCCATTGGACTTGGAGTTAACTAATTTTTTTCTTACAGGTATTCTATTTTCAGATACAATTTTTGCTAGTCTGCCATAAGCACCCGGTATCATTGTCTCAAGTTTAGTTCTCAACATACGCGCGAGTACAGGCGAAGCTCCCCCGGTAGATACAGCTACGGTTATTGGCCCTCTTTCTAAAATAGAAGGGAATATAAAGTCACATATTTTTGGCTTATCAACTACATTAACAAGTATTTTATTATCATTAGCATCTTTAGCAATTTGTTCGTTCAAAGATTCATCATTAGTTGCAGCAATTACAAACGCAAATGAAGCACTAGTTAGGTACTTAATATTATAATAATCTTTTACTGGATTTATATTTTTATTAACAAATAACTCTTCTATATAAGATGTAAATTCTGGTGAAACAATAGTTACACTTGCGTTTGCTTTTAGCAAAAGATCTAATTTACGTTCAGCAACTTCGCCGCCACCTATTAGGAGGATTGACTGTTTACTGAGCTCCATAAAAAAAGGGAAATATTTCATTAAGATTTTTCGATTCCCGCCTTCTTATACCAATGCTGCGCCTTATCTAAATCTTGCGGCACAAGTTTTCCTTCTTCATAAATCATGGCGAGTGTTGTTGCGGATCCCATTAATCCTTGATCTGCAGCCTTGGTAAACCATTCTATGCTTTTCTCTATATCTTTATCTGTACATTCGCCTTCAAAATACATAAAGCCAAAAGCATGTTGAGCTAGAGGATATCCCTTTTCTGCAGCACTCCCCATATAATCAAAAGCTTTTTGAGTGCTTGCTTGGCAGCCCAATCCATTCTGTAACATTATTGCCATCCTATACATTGCTTCAACATTGCCTTCATCTGCAATAGGTGACAAAAGCTTTATTGCATGAGCAAAGCTTTTAGTTTCAAAAGCAGCAATACCGCTTTCAAGTTCCATCGCTCTATTTTCATATTTATCCATATTAATCCTTTAGTAAATCTTCTAACTTGCCATCCATATCATGTTCAATTAAATCATCAAATCCACCCACATGATAATCTCCTATAAAAATTTGAGGTACTGATTGTCTTTTAGATTTTTCCATCATAATTCTCAATTGTTCCTGATCTGCATCAACCATGATATCTTCATACTCAATTTCTTTCTTTTGAAAAAAATTTTTAGCCCTGACGCAATAAGGGCAAATTCGAGTGCTATATATTTTAACTTTTTTCATAAATCCCTCTTTATTTATAATGAGTAATCTTTCGATCCTTATTTTTTTGAATTATTATACCCAGAACATCAAATGAATTATCTAACAATATTTCAGGATATATATCATTTAAAGCAATCAGATATTTTTGATCACCTTTCATCTCATATCTCCTAAACCATCTTACTCCCTCATATTCAACGAATACATATTGTCCATCTGAACAATGGCCGACAGGATCTATAATTACAATGCAATTATTTTCAAACTCAGGCTCCATGCTATTATCGGTAACTTGTAACGCATATGGTTCTGATGCACCGCAGTCCGAATGAACATCGCTTAATTCTTTATTATCTGTACTCATAAATATATAACTGCATTATAATTGCTAAATAGCCAATACTAAAGGTCTAGATAAGCTATTAGCAAACTTTATCTCTTGGACTGGAAAAACTTTTTAAGTAATCCAGAAGATTCTTCTGCCATTATCCCAGAGAAAACTTCTGGCTTATGATGACAAGATGATGACTCAAAGATTTTAGGTCCATTTAATACACCTCCACTTTTTTTATCCTCAGCAGCAAAATATAGATTTTTTATTCTTGCAAAACTTATTGCTTGAGCACACATTGGGCATGGCTCGAGGCTTACATACATGTCGCAATCAATAAGTCTTTCGTTATGAATCACTTGCATTGCTTTTTGTATTGCTAGCATTTCTGCATGGGCTATAGATGATCGAATCCCTCTCATTTGATTTGAAAAAGCAGCTAAAACTTCAGAATTTCTTCTTTGCACTATTACTGCACCCACGGGAACTTCATCATTATCAAATGCTGTATGGGCAAGCTCTAATGCTAATCCCATAAAAAGATTACTATTATCATGATCCGCAGTGTTCATTCTAATTAATAGTTTCTTTAAACAATACTGGCTTACCTATTGGCTCCAACATCTCATCTTCTCTCATAACTATATTACCTCTAATAATTGTCATGATTGGCCAACCCTTCACCTTCATACCATCAAAAGGCGTCCAGCAAGTCTTGGATTTCTGCTGTGCATTAGTTATGGTGTTTTCTTTGTTTAAATCAACAATAGTAAAATCAGCATTATACCCTTCTTTAATTCTGCCTTTATTGACAAGACCATGAATTCTCTCAGGGCCATAAGACCAAAGTTCTACCAATCTTTCTAAAGTTAATCGACCATCATTAACATGATTAAGCATAACAGGAACTAAAGTTTGTACGCCCGGCGTTCCACTAGGTGATTTAGGATATATCTCTGCTTTCTCGTCTAACGTATGAGGCGCATGATCTGACGCAAGTATATCAACCGTGCCATCATTTAACGCTTTCCATAATTTATCTTGATGATGCTTTTCTCTAATTGGTGGATTCTGTTGTGCAAGGGTTCCAAGTTTCTCATAACACTCAGGGGCATGCAAAGTAAGATGATTAGCTAATAACTCTACGCTTGCAGTATCTTTATGTTTTCTTAAAAAATCCATCTCTTCAGATGTTGTGATATGTAAAACATGCACGCGTCTATTATATTTCTTAGCTATCATTACGACTCTTTTGGTTGCAGATAAACAGCTCTCAGGTGAACGCCACTTACAATGAAGGGAGACATCATGATTATCTTTCAATATTGTTTTCATGTTTGCTTCCATTATATATTGATCTTCAGCATGCACTGCCACAACTCTCTTACCATTAGATAGTACAGATGCAACTTCCTCATCACTCGCTGCTAACAAATCTCCAGTACTTGCACCCATAAATATTTTAATCCCACAAATACCTGGTGCATTTTCCCATTTACCTAAATTTGGACCAGTTCTACCTGTTCCTCCAAGATAAAAAGCATAGTCAGTCCAAGCAACTCTACTAGCCCTTTTTAATTTATCTTTTATTGTTTCTGGAGTTATCGTTAAAGGATTTGTATTGGGCATTTCAAAAACTGCTGTGACACCACCGGCAGCTGCAGCTAACATTCCGGATTCTAAATTCTCTTTGTTTTCAAGACCGGGCTCCCTAAAATGTACTTGGGAATCTATAACACCAGGCAAGACATGTAGGCCTGAACAATCTATAGAGTCATGAGTGTCAGCACCTGATAAATCACCAATATCTCTAATACTTTCATTAATAATACCAATATCTGCCGTTTTTATACCTTCTGGGAGAACAACACTTCCATTCTTTAAAACTAAATCATATTTTATTTTTTTATTCATAAAAATCATCATATCAATTTTGTTAATATAATTTCCATAAATATTAAGAAAAACTTGCTTTTATTACGGATATTGATACATTTGTTTCCATGCAAAGAATCTTAGATAACTTCGGTTTAACAATATCAGCAGCTTGTGCAATCCACTGCATACTCTTGCCGATAATGCTAATACTGTCACCATATATTGAATTAACCTTTTTTACTTCTCATGGATTTCATGAAAGTTTAATGTATTTTATACTGCCCACATCATTGATTGCTTTCACTCTAGGCTGTAAAAGACATAATGATGATATGGTTAAATTAGGCGGGATATGCGGAATATTTGTCTTATTGATTGCAATTGCGCTGCATGATTTTAGTGAAGTACTATCAGTCTTACTAACTTTATTTGCTAGCAGCTTATTAATATTTACGCATCTACGAAATAGAACACTATGTTCTCATCATGATTATTCTTGTCATAAATAGAAAGTAAATTATATAGAATAGTACTAGTATTCGTCTTGCCAACCAACTTTCTCTAAAAAGTCATCGTAAGAACCCTCGAAAACACTGACTTTATCATTATCAAATACAATCAACTTATTAGCTACTTCTCTTAAAAAATATTCATCATGAGTAACCATTAGAACAGCTCCGTCAAAATTTTTAATAGCACTGAGTAAAGAGTCGCAAGAATCTAAATCTAGATGATTTGTTGGCTCATCAAGAAGAAGTAAATTTGCAGGATTAATTAGTATTTTTCCTAACATCACTCTACTTTTTTCACCACCAGATAATACATTAATCTTTTTATCAGACAGATGATTGGTAAACATCATGTTGGCACATACTTTACGGACCTGAGTTTCACTCATGTTAGGTACACAATTTTGAAGTTCCATGTATACGCTATTATTAGGGTCTAATCTATCAATATTCATTTGGCCAAAATAACCAATTTTAGTTTTATCATGCGCATTTGAATATCCGCTGATTGGCTCAAGATCTTTTGTTATTAATTTAAGTAAAGTTGATTTCCCTTTTCCATTCTTTCCTATAATGCAAATTTTATCATCGCTTTTTATACTAAAAGATAATTTTTTAATTAAAGGATTTTCTTTATCATAATGAAATTCAAGCTTGCTAGCATTAATTAAATTTTCCTTGCTGCCATAAGGCTCATAATTAAATTGGAAATCTAAATTTATGACTGCAGCAAGTTTTTCTTTCTTCTCTGTTTTTTCAAGCATCTTAATTTTAGATTGAGCACGTGTTGCCATGCTTGCTTTAGATTTAAATCTATTGATCCATGCTTCAGTTTTTTCTCTTTTCTTTGCTTCATTTTCAACGGTTTTATTATATATCTCTTCTTCGCTTAATATTTTTTCTAAAACCTTCTCTGTATTTCCAGCTGTCTTTTTAAATTCACCTCTATGAATATTTAATGTATGACTAATAACATTATTCATAAAGTTTCTATCATGCGTAATGAGTATTAACTCATCTCTCCAGTCATTTAAAAAATTTTTGAGCCATTTAATTGAATGTATATCAAGATAGTTTGTTGGCTCATCAAGCAGAAGCATGTCTGGCTCATCTAATAAAAGCTTTGCAAGATTTATTTTTACCTGATTACCACCTGAAAATTCCGATGGATCTTTTTCCATCTCTTCATCTGAAAAACCCAACCCTGCTAAAATAGTCTCGCCTTTCCAGATCTCATATTCTCTGTCTCCACTCAGAACACTGCATACTTCATCTACTACAGTTTTATGGGTGAATTTTATATGTTGATCCAGGTATCCTATCTTATACCCTTTAGGCATAATGACTTCACCAGCATCTTGTTCTAGTTGACCGATAATAATTTTTAAAAATGTACTCTTGCCGCTTCCATTTCTACCAATGAAGCCAACTTTCTCTTTTTTGTTGATGACAATATTTACATCACTAAATATTTTTTGCCCGGAAAATGATATTTCTAAATCGTTAGTCTTAATCATAACTATTTAAGTTACATTTAGTTCTTTAGATGCTTTTTTTCTTGCATGCGGGTCAAGGTATTGTTTACGTAACCTTAAGTTTTCTGGCGTCACTTCTAAAACTTCATCTTCATTTATATAAGCCATCATTTGTTCAAGCGACATTTTTCTTGGGGTAACAAGTTTAACCGCCTCATCTGTGCCGGAAGCCCTGACATTTGTGAGCTGCTTACCCTTTAAAATATTTATCTCTAAATCGTTTGGTCTATTATGTTCACCAACTATCATTCCTTGATAGACTTTTGTTTGAGGATCGATGAACATTACTCCCCTATCTTGTAAATTAAAAATTGCAAATGCGACAGCTGTGCCAGTTTGCGTTGCAATTAATGCCCCATTTCTTCTAGTAGAAATATTACCTTTGAAAGGTCCATAAGAATCAAATAGTCTGTTTACAACTCCTGTGCCACGTGTCTCTGTTAAGAACCTGCTTTGATATCCAATCAATGCTCGAGATGGTGCTTTAAAAATTAATCTAGTTTTACCAGACGTATTTCTCATATCTAGCATTTCTGCCTTTCTTTTATTCATGCTATCGATAACTGTACTCGCATACTCATCATCAACATCAATAATAACTTCTTCAATAGGTTCTAGTTTTTTATCATTTTCATCAATTTTATATACTACATGAGGTCTAGATACAGTTAATTCATAACCTTCTCTTCTCATCGTTTCTACTAAAACTCCTAATTGCAATTCTCCTCTACCTCCAATTTCAAAAGCATCTTTTTTACTATTTTCTGCAAAAGAAATTGCAACATTAGTCTCGGCTTCAGCCAGCAATCTTTCTCTAATTACTGTTGATGTTACTTTTTTACCTTCCAAGCCTGCTAACGGTGAATCATTAACAGTAATAGTAATTGACATTGTTGGTGGGTCGATTGGTGTTGATGGGATTGGAGTAGTGACTTCAGGATCACATATAGTATCTGCAACTGAAGCTTTCGCTAAGCCAGCAATACAGATAATATCACCAGTTTGAACTTCGTCTACAGCAACTCTATCTGTTCCTTCAAATTTAAATAACTTAGTTAGCCTTCCTGCTTCAACTTGTTCGCCTTCTAAGTTAATAGCTTTTACAGCATCATTAACCTTAGCCGTCCCTTGTTCAACTCTTCCAACCAAACATCTTCCAAGATAAGGGTCTGAATCTAATAAGGTAGATAACATCGCAAAAGGTTTATTAGCTTCAACTTTAGGAGGTTTTACATGTTCTAGAATTAAGTCTAACAGAGCATGTAGATTTTCCTTTGGGTCTTCTAAATCTTTCACACACCATCCGTCTCTTCCAGCGGCATACATGATAGGGAAATCTAACTGCTCGTCTGTAGCATCAAGAGAAACAAATAAGTCAAACACTTCATCTATTACTTCATCTGGTCTTCCATCTGGTCTATCAATTTTATTTACAATCACAATTGGTTTTAACCCTTGAGCTAAAGCTTTAGATAACACAAATTTTGTTTGTGGCATAGGCCCTTCAGCAGCATCAGTAAGTAATATTACCCCATCAGTCATGCTTAATACTCTTTCAACTTCACCACCAAAATCAGCATGTCCAGGAGTATCAATAATATTAATTCTTGTATCTTTCCATTGGACCGAAGTTGGCTTAGCTAAAATAGTAATGCCTCTTTCTTTCTCTAAATCACCTGAGTCCATAATTCTTTCATCAATATTTTGATTCTCTCGAAACATTCCGCTTTGTTTCATAATTGAGTCTATTAATGTTGTTTTTCCATGATCTACATGGGCAATTATTGCAATATTTCTCAGATTTTCCATTACCTATTACTCCCTTGTCTTAAGCCCAATGTTTTACTTCTTGATCCTGATGTATTTCGATTCTGACTAGATCCTCTATTCGGTTTTGCAAATGTATTTCCATTTGCACTTCTTCTAGGTCCGCTACTTCTAGATGGTCTTGAATCAGTGTTACCTTCGCTACTTCTTCTTGGTCCGCTACTTCTAGATGGCTTAGAAAATGTATTTCCATTTGTACTTCTTCTTGGTCCGCTACTTCTAGATGGCTTAG
>Ga0257114_1001033_pt1 | contig 20634 bp, 11 predicted proteins | sample SI112_10mmetaG_FD_190149 | JGI IMG/M metagenome (GOLD analysis project Ga0257114, IMG submission 190149) | Marine microbial communities from Saanich Inlet, British Columbia, Canada - SI112_10m | ecosystem: Environmental > Aquatic > Marine > Inlet | place: Canada: British Columbia | collected...
TTAAATCTACTGATGAACTAATGCCTGCACTTTTAATTTTTTTAGATACTTCAACTGCATAATCATTAAATTCTTCAGAGATAGGTATTATCATTGTTTGTAAAGGAGATATCCAAAATGGAAACTTTCCTGCATAGTTTTCAATAAGAATTCCTATAAATCTTTCTAAAGAACCAAATAGTGCTCGATGAAGCATAACAGGTACTTTTTTAGTTCCATCTTTATCAACATAAGAAGCATCTAATCTTCCTGGTAAGTTTAAATCAACTTGAAGGGTTCCACATTGCCAGTCTCTACCAATTGCATCTCTTAATACAAACTCAATTTTTGGACCATAAAATGCACCTTCTCCTTTGTTAATACTATATTCTAACTTAGATTCTTTTACAGCTTTAAGTAATGAGGCTTCTGCTTTATCCCAAACTTTATCTTCTCCAACTCTTACTTCTGGTCTATCTGCATATTTAAGAATTACATTTTCAAAACCTAGATCTTTATAAATGTCCAAAATTAAATTTGTTACCTCAAGACATTCACTTGTGATTTGATCCTCAGAACAAAATATGTGGGCATCATCTTGCGTAAATGCTCTTACTCTTAAAAGGCCATGTAATGCTCCTGATGGTTCGTAACGATGTACTTTTCCAAATTCTGTTATACGTAAAGGGAGATCTCTATAACTCTTTAAACCTTGATTAAATACTTGAATGTGCCCGGGACAATTCATAGGTTTAATTGCAAATACTTTTTCATCTGGTGTTTCAGATGTATACATGTTTTCTCCATACTTTTCCCAGTGACCAGATTTTTCCCACAATTGTCTATCTAATATCTCAGGCGTATTTACCTCTTTATATCCAGCAGCATCCTGTCTACCTCTCATATAATTAATTAATTTTTGAAATAAAGCCCATCCTCTTTCGTGCCAAAATACTGAACCTGGACTTTCTTCTCTAAAATGAAATAAATCCATTTCTTTTCCAAGTTTTCGATGATCTCTTTTTTCAGCCTCTTCAATTCTTTTTAGATACTGATCTAGGTCTTTTTGGGTTGCCCAGCTTGTACCATATATTCGTTGCAACATTTCATTATCAGAGTCACCTCTCCAATAAGCTCCAGAAACTTTTGTGAGTTTAAAGAATTTTCCAATTTTACCTGTTGAAGAAAGATGTGGGCCTCTACATAGATCGTGCCAATCACCGTGAAAATAAATAGATACATCCTCATTTTCTGGGATTGCTTCAATCAACTCTGCTTTATAAGTTTCACCCTTTTCTTTAAAATGTGAAATAGCTTTATTTCTCTCCCAGACTTCTCTTTTTGTGATTTCATTTCTATCCACAATTTCTTTCATCTTATTTTCAATTTTTTCTAAATCGTCCTCAGTAAAAGGTTCCTTTCTAGCAAAATCATAATAAAAACCATTTTCAATAACTGGCCCAATAGTAACTTGTGTCCCTGGAAATAATTCTTGTACTGCCATTGCCAATATATGTGCTGTATCATGCCTAATAGTTTCTAGGCCTTCAGGATTTTTTGACGTAAAAATTTTAATTGAACAATCTTTTTCTATTAAAAAATCTAAATCTTTTAAATCACCATCAACACTTATAACCATAGCTTGTTTTGCAAGTGACTTACTAATTTTTTCAGCTACATCTAGACCTGTAACTTTGTCTGGAAATGTTAAATTATTTCCATCTGGTAAGGTAATTATAGGCATTAATTTAATATTCTTTTATACTCTGAATAAGTAGAAAAGCACATTTTTTCAACATTAAATTTTTGAATTATGTTTTTTCTTCCTTCTTTACCTATCGATTGTAACAATGTTTCATCCATAGAAAGAACTTTCAAAATTTTTTCACTTAATGATTTTGCATTGCTAGACTCGAATAAAAAACCAGTTTTTTCGTCAATTATAGTTTCATTAGACCCGCCAATATCGCTTGCAATTATTGGTTTTTCCATTGATTGGGCCTCAACCGCAACTCTTCCAAAAGCCTCTGGCTCGATAGATGCAGATATTACTATATCTGAAACTTTGTAGGCTAAAGCCATGTCATTACAATGATCAATAAATTTAACTTGGTTATTTAATCTGTGTTGTTCTGTAATTCTAATAAGTTTTTTTTTATATAGATCTCTACCTTGATCACTTCCAAGAATTACAGCGTAAAAAGCTTCATATCCAAGTTCAATATTAACTAAATTAATTGCTTCTATAAAAACTTCTTGTCCTTTCCATCCTGTTAATCTGCCAGGTAAAAGAATTATTTTTTTATCTTTTTCTATTTGCCATTTTTTTAATAGTTTTTTTTCATCACTATCTAATTTGGTAGTTGGATCAAAATAGTCGACGTTAATTCCTCTGAATATAACTAAAAGTTTTTTTTTAGCATTAAGATATTTTGTATAATTATCTTTAATATGAGAAAAAATAAAATTAGAACCTGCTATGATTAAGTCAGACCTAACCATTACAGAATTATAAAATTTTTTAATTTTATTATTAAAATTATAAGTTCCATGAAAAGTAGTAACAAATTTTCTGCCTGTAATTTTAGCTGCTAACAAGCAAGACCAGGCTGGCGCTCTACTCCTTGCATGTACAATTGAAATATTCTTAACGAGTATAATTGCAACTAAAGCTAAAAAATTAATGAATATAATTAAAGGATTTTTACTATGTACAGGAAGTTTTATTATTTTTACTTTTTTTTTATCAATAAATTTAAGAAGTTCTCCTCCACTTGTTACAATAAATGATCCACAATCATTTTCTGGCAAGAAATGAGCAATATCATAACAACCTGTTTCAGCACCTCCGTAACCTAATTTTGGTATAACTTGTAAAACTTTTAAATTAGATGACATTTGCTATGATTATATATTATTAGATTAAACATATAAATGATTATGACTTATTTTAGATATTACAGAGTCTCAAAAAGTAAGAAAATAAGATTTGTTTGTAATATTCATAAAGGTGCTCCTTTTATTGTTTTTTTACATGGTTTTATGTCTGATTTAGAAGGAAAAAAACCAAATGCTTTTTTAAAATTTGCTAAACAAAACAAACTGAGTTTTCTAGCACTTGAATATTCTGGACACGGAAAATCATCGGGAAAATTTACAAATGGCAATATTACAAAATGGAGCAACGAAACGTCAGCTCTTATTAAAAAATTTGTGAAGAAAAATGATTTTATTATTGTTGGTTCAAGTATGGGTGCCTGGTTAGCACTTAAACAATTTCAAAAATTTAAAAGTCAAATAAAAGGATTTTTAGGTATAGGTTCTGCTCCTGAATTTTTAGAAAACTTGATGTGGAAAAAGTTCACCAAAAAAATGAAGTCTGAAACTATCCAAAAAGGAATTTTACAATTAAAACACGGTAATTATGAATATCCAATTACTCTACAATTGATAAAAGATGGTAGAAAAAATAAGGTTTTAAATAAAAAAATAAACTCTGAAATAAATGTTACTATGGTTCATGGTCAAAAAGATGAAGTGGTGCCTGTTTCTTATTCAAGAAAAGTTTTAAAAATATTTCAAAAAGCGAAAAAAAAATTAGTTGTTATTAATAATGGTGATCACAGTTTATCAAGTCAAAGGTGGCTTAAAATAATAATGAAGGAGTTAAAACTAATTATTTAACTAACTTCTTTAATAAATGATTTGTTGCTGATTGGATTACTTAACTTGTCTAACATTTCTTTTGGACAAACTTGAATAAAATTCTTTAACTCTTCATCATAATTTTCAATTAACATTTTTGATAAATTGGATCCAGTTTCTTTAAAATGTTCTTGGATTAAATCTTTAAGAAATGTTTTCCAATAATCTGTTTCTATATTTTGCCATACAACAGACTCATCATTAACTTTTTTTTCAAATTCTCCTGATTTATCATAGATAAATGCCATTCCTCCTGTCATCCCTGCTGCAAAGTTATCACCTACATCACCTAAGATTACTACAGTTCCTCCTGTCATGTATTCACAACCATTTGAATCACATCCTTCAATTACCGTAGTTGCTCCAGAGTTTCGAACAGCAAATCTTTCTCCTGCCTGTCCAGCTGCAAATAATTTTCCTGATGTTGCGCCATATAAAACTGTGTTACCTATAATAGTGTTTTCATTTGAAATTAAGTTGCTTTCATCAGATAATTTTATTGAAATTGTTGCCCCTGATAACCCCTTACCTACATAATCGTTAGCATCTCCTTTAAGAACAAGTTTTAATCCCTTGGCTGAAAAAGCACCAAATGATTGTCCTGCTGAACCCTTGAAATTTAATACTAAAAAGTTTTCATTAAGTTTTTCATATCCATATTTTTTATAAAGGTGATGAGATATTCTAGTTCCAACTGCTCTATTCGTATTTTTAATAATGTATTCTTTTTCTATTTTTTCAGAGCTATCTAAAGATGTTTCAATTTCTGGCCAAATTTCTTGATCAAGTGTGTCTGGTACATGGTTTATTTCTTGATTTTCACAATATCTTTTATTGTTACCGTTATCTGCCTGTACAAAAAGTGGGTTCAAATCTAAATCATCAAGATTTGGAGAGGCTTTGCTAACCTGCATTAAAAGATCTGTTCTTCCAATTATATCGTTCAATGATTTAAAACCTATTTTTGCTAAAATTTCCCGTACTTCAGATGCTATAAAAGTGAATAAGTTAACTACTTTGTCTGGAGTGCCTGTAAATTTTTCTCTAAGTTTCTCGTCTTGAGTACAAACACCAACAGGACATGTGTTAGAATGACATTGTCTTACCATGATACATCCCATCGCAACTAACGCAGTAGTTGCCACTCCGTACTCTTCCGCTCCCATCATTGCTGCAATAACAACATCTCTTCCTGTTTTAATCCCACCATCAGTTCTAAGAGTAACTTTGTGTCTTAGATTGTTTAATGTTAAAACTTGATTAGCTTCTGTTAAACCCATTTCCCATGGTATTCCAACATACTTAACACTAGTTTGCGGTGTTGCACCCGTACCCCCATTATGTCCAGATATTAATATTATATCTGCTTTTGCTTTAGCAACACCAGCTGCAATTGTTCCTACACCTGATGACGCAACAAGCTTAACCCCAATTCTTGCTATAGGATTTATTTGTTTCAAATCATAAATAAGTTGAGCAAGATCTTCTATTGAATAAATATCGTGATGTGGTGGAGGTGATATTAAAGTAACTCCAGGTGTTGAATGTCTTAATTTTGCAATCTCATCAGTAACTTTAAACCCTGGTAGCTGTCCACCTTCTCCTGGTTTTGCTCCTTGAGCTATTTTAATTTCAATTTCATTGCAATTATTTAAATAATTAACTGTTACACCAAATCTTGCTGAAGCTATTTGTTTTACTCTAGAATTTGCACTGTCTCCATTTTCTAGAACTTTAAACCTACTCTCATCTTCTCCACCCTCGCCACTACAAGAGGCACCTTTAATTCTATTCATTCCTGTGGCAAGTGTTTCATGAGCTTCTTTTGAAAGCGCTCCATGTGACATGCTTCCGCTTCCAAATCTTTTAAGTATATTTTGTATTGGTTCAACTTCAGAGATATCAATCGGTCCTTTCAATTTTTTTGATCTAAAATCAATTAAATCCCTCAAATTTATTGGGGGTAAATTATATATTCCTTCCGCATACCTTTTGTAAGCCTCATAAGAATTTGATCCTACAGCGCTTTGTAATAAATGAATTAATTTTCCTTGATATTGGTGTGTTTCTCCATTTTTACGATACCTATATATTCCACCTATTGGTAAAATAGTTTCAGAGCTTTCAAATGCTTCTTTATGAATAGATCTAATTTTTTTTTCTATTCCTGTTAATCCAATCCCAGAAATTTTAGATACCACACCTGGAAAATAATCAGCAACAATCGTTCTACTCAATCCAACAGTTTCAAAATTACATCCCCCTCTATACGAACTCAAAACAGAAATTCCCATTTTAGACATAATTTTTAATAGACCTGCATTTACAGATTTAATGTATCTTTCAACACATTCATCAAAACTAAATTTTCCAAAAAGTTTTTTTTCATGTCTTTGATATAAGCTGTCAAAAGCAAGGTATGGGTTTACTGTAGTTGCACCTACACCAATTAAGGTGGCAAATGAATGTGTATCTAAAGCTTCTCCAGATTGAACATTTATCGAAACATATCCTCTTAATTTTTTTTCTATTAAAAATGAATTGATTGCTCCTACACATAATAACATAGGAATAGGTAAATTAGTTTCTGACAATCCTTTATCACTCAAAATTAATTGGGTAACACCTTGTCTTACAGCGATTTCAGCATTTTTTTGGACTTGTTTTATTGCCTCAAATAAAGATTGATCTTTAGAAAAAGTACAATCTATAACTAAAGAATTTTTACCAAAAAAATTAATAAATTTATCAAATTGGGAGTTTGATAAAATTGGACTATTTAAAACATAAATATTTTGCTTAGTTAAATTATCAAAATCCAAAATATTACCTAAATTTCCAAATCTTGTTTTTAGACTCATAACCTTATTTTCTCGAAGCGAGTCAATTGGAGGATTAGTTACCTGGCTAAAATTTTGTCTAAAAAAATGGTAAAGAGGTCTATATTTATCAGATAATACTGCAAGAGGAGTATCATCACCCATAGAGCCAATCGCCTCTTTCGCATCTTCAGCCATTGGGTGCAAAATAAGCTCTAAGTCTTCAAGACTCATTCCAAATGTGTACTGTCTTCGTCTTAAATCATCTCCAGAGAATGAATGCTTTTCTCCAGAGATAGTAATTTTTTCATCTAAATCGATAATTTGAGAATTAAAATGTTTGTATTCTTTAGCTAAATAATCTTTGATTTTGCTGTTAGTGAATACTTTTCCTTTTTCAATTCTAACCCCAATTATTTCTCCTGGGCCTAATCTTCCCTTAGTTAAAATTTTTTTTTCGTTAAGTTCAATCATTCCAGTTTCTGAACCTGCAAATAATAAATTATCTTTGGTAATTGAATATCTTAAGGGTCTCAATCCATTTCTATCATTTGCAGCGATTACCCATTCATTATCTGTTCCAGCAATAGCAGCAGGTCCATCCCAAGGTTCCATAGTACTATTTAAAAAATTAAATAATTGTTGATGATCTCTAGATAAAGTTTTATTTTTTTTAGACCAAGCATCTGGCACTAACATTAATTTTGCTAGAGGTGCTGGTTGACCTGAAATATTTAATAATTCAAAAACATTATCCAATGCAGCTGAGTCTGATGCCCCCTGTTGAATTACCGGTTTTAAATTTTCTATGTTATCAAAAAGTGGGCTATTCATTTCTTGTTCATGAACTTTCATCCAATTTTTATTACCACGATATGTATTGATTTCTCCATTATGAGCAATTGCTCTAAAAGGTTGAGCTAGATTCCAACTTGGTGCTGTGTTTGTAGAAAATCTTTGATGAAAAATTGCGTATCTTGAAACAAATCTTTCATCTTTTAAATCTAAAAAAAAATCTGAAATAGCTTCTGCTAAAAACATTCCCTTATAAATGATTGATTTTGAACTAAGAGAACAAATATAAAAATTATTCAAAGAAATCTTAAAAGCTTTATTTTCAATTATCCTTCTTGTTTCATAAATTTTTCTTTCAAGATCTTTATTCAATAATTCTGGATTATTTGATTTAAAAAGTACTTGAATAATTTCAGGCATTGTCTGAAACGCTTTTTCACCTAAGACTTTTGGGTTGACTGGAACTTGCCTCCACCCATAAATGCTAAAATCATTTTTGGTTAGTTCGCTTTCAACTATTGTTTTGCAACTTTCTTGTGCTGCATAATCATTTCTTGGTAAGAAAATCATTCCAACACAGATTTCTGAATTATCGTGGGTATGACCTGTAACTTCTATTTTTTCTATAAAAAAATCTTTTGGTATTTCTACATGTATCCCAGCACCATCACCCGTTTTACCATCAGCATCAACTGCTCCTCTGTGCCAAACTGCTTTTAAAGCTTCAATTCCATACTCGACAACTTTACGTGACTTCTTTCCCTCCGTAGAAGCAATTAAACCAACACCACAAGCATCGTGTTCCATCTCTTCAGAATAGACATGGTTTTTTTTCAGTATTTCAAAATTTTTTTTATAATTTTTCATTAAGCTACTTTTGACTGTTTTAATTCTTTATTTTCTAAATGCTTTTTAATCGAAGCTGCTGCATCTCTTCCATCTTTTATCGCCCAAACAACTAAAGATGCACCTCTAACTATATCTCCTGCAGCAAAAACCCCGCTCAAATTTGTCTCCATTGAATCAAAATCTGCTTTGATAGTTCCCCATTTAGTCACTTGCAGTTCGTTAGAGTCAAATAAAGTTGGCAAATCTTCAGGATCAAAACCTAGAGCCTTAATAACCATATCTGCTTTGATCTCAAAACTTGAGTCTTGTTGAACCTCAGGTTTTCTTCTTCCACTTTCATCAGGATCACCTAATTTTATCTGGTCAACAATTAATTTTTCAACTTTATTAATACCCTTAAATTCCTTGGGACTTGATAGCCAAACAAATTCGACACCTTCCTCTTCAGCATTAGCAACCTCTCTTGCTGATCCAGGCATATTCTCTTTGTCTCTTCTATATATACATTTAACTGATTTTGCTTTTTGTCTTATTGATGTTCTTACGCAGTCCATTGCTGTATCACCACCACCAATTACAACAATATCTTTCCCTTCTGCATTTAAAATTCCTTTATCAAATAATTCTACTTTATCTCCTAATCCTTTTTTATTGGATGCTGTTAAAAAATCCATCGCAGGAAAAATATTATTTAAGTCATTACCTGGAAGTTCTACTTCTCGAGCTTTATAAACTCCTGTTGCAATTAAAATTGCGTCATGTTTTTTTCTTAATTGTTCTAAGCTTGCATCTTTTCCTACTTCAAAATTTTGAATGAACTCAATTCCACCATCTTTTAAGAGCTTAGTTCTTCTCTCAACAACTTCTTTTTCAAGCTTAAAATTTGGTATTCCGTATATTAACAATCCACCAGCCCTATCATATCTGTCATAAACTGTGATTTTATATCCATTTTTTCTCAATTCTTCAGCTGCAGCTAAGCCAGCTGGTCCAGCACCAATTATTCCAACACTTTGGTTTTTTTCATGAGAAATATTTATAGGTTTTACCCAGCCTTGCTCCCAGGCATTATCGGTAATATATTTTTCCATTGAGCCAATGGTTACTGTTCCATGGCCAGACTGTTCGATGACACAATTACCTTCACACAACCTATCTTGTGGGCATATTCTTCCACAGACTTCCGGCATATTATTTGTGCTTTGCGATAATTCGTAAGCTTCCTTAAGTCTTCCTTCAGCAGTTAGCTTAAGCCAATCAGGAATATTATTACTTAAGGGACAATGAACTTGGCAAAAAGGAACACCACACTGAGAACATCTGCTAGATTGCTCTTTAGCTTTATCACTAATAAATTCGTCATAAATCTCATTAAAGTCTTTTTTTCTGACATCAATCTCCCTTTTAGGTGGAGTTTGTTGACCTATTTTTACAAATTTAAGCATTTTATCAGTCATAATTTTTATAATTTAAGGTAAATTATATATTGTTTTTATTAAATAAAGCTTAAAATAGGTAAGTTATTATGACCTTATTAGGCCATATTAGTTTGGAATTTATGGCATTTTTAATAATTGCATAGCTAATATGCTTAAATCGAATTGTTTTAAATGAATATTTTTTAAGCTAGTTAGATAAAATGTTTCAGAACATTATAGAAGTTTTAATATTATCAGCCATTCAAGGCATATCAGAATTTTTACCCATAAGCTCTTCAGCTCACCTAATATTAGTTTCAAGCTTATATGAATTTAAATCTAGCTCATTATTAATAGATATAAGTCTTCACCTTGGTTCCTTGTTTGCAATTATCTATTTTTTTAGAGTGGACTTATTAGATGTCAAAAATAATAAAAGACTTTTAAGCCTAATCATTCTTGGGTCAATTCCATTAATAATTGTTGGATATATCTTATATTCAACTGGTATCATTTATGAACTTAGAAACATTAAAATTATAGCTTGGACAACTCTAATTTTTGGAATTGTACTATTCATTGCAGATAGAAATCGATTTGATAAGAAAATTTCCTCAAATTTAAATCTTCAATCAATTTTATTTATAAGTTTATTTCAAATTCTTTCTTTGGTGCCAGGAGTAAGTAGGGCAGGCATAACTATTACAGCTGCAAGAATATTGAGATTTAATAGATTAGACTCCAGTAAAATATCATTTTTACTTTCTATTCCAGCTTTAGGAGGTGCTAGTTTTTTAGGATTAAAAGATGTGTTTTCTCAATCAGTTGAGTTTAATTATTTAGTAGTTATTGCAATTGTAGCATCATTTATTTTTTCTTTTGCGACTGTAAAATTTTTTTTAATTTATATAAATAAATTTTCAATGAATGCGTTTGTTATTTATAGAATATTAATAGCGTTGATTTTATTTGCTATAATTTATTAAGAATATTTTTTTTGAACCAATGGTAGCAATTGAGACAACAAGACACCACATAGAATAAATAAACATCCAAGTAAATTATTAATATCTAAGATCTGATTTAAAATGAACCAGGCAGCAATAGTTGCGAATACTCCCTCTAATGAAAAAATTATTGCAGCAGGGGCAGGGGTTATATTTTTTTGAGCATAAATTTGTAACACAAATGCAAAACCTCCAGATAAAATTCCAGCATACAAAATAGAATTTATTTCTTTCATAATTTCCAAGTAAACAAACTCCTCATAAATAAATGCTATTACAAAAGAAAATAATGCAACAATGAAAGTTTGAGCTGCTCCTAGGGTGAGTGGAAGATTATACTTATTTACAATTATTCCTGTAAAAATTATATGAGTGCTCCAAAATAAAGCACCTAGTATTACTAAACTATCTCCAAGTCTAACTGTTGCGTCATAAAAATTTGTTAATAAATACCCTCCAATTAAACATAAAACTACAGATGGCCAAACACTCCAATGAATTGATGTTCGTTTAAATAAAAAAATTATAATTGGTACTAAAGGAACATAAAAAATTGTAAAAAACGCAGCATTAGCTACATCTGTATAAAGAAGAGCAACTTGTTGCAAAGCTGAACCTAAAAATAAAGATAAACCAATTAAAAATGAGAGATTAACGAAAGTTTTAGTGTCACTTTTAAACTCAGATTTGAATTTTTTTATTTCAAACAATAAAACTAATGGAGTGATGGCCAAAAAACCTATAAAAAACCTTACAGCATTGAATGTAAATGGACCAATATTATCCATACCAGTGTCTTGAGCAATAAAAGTTGTACCCCAAATAAAAGTACACAGTAATGCACTTAATAAAGAGATAGTTTTTGACATAACTTAAATTAAACAGCCAACTTATAGGCAAAATTTTTGCCAAGATTTTCTTTTAAATCATTATTAAATCTTGCAGCTTCAGCTCCATCAATAATTCTGTGATCATAGGACAAAGATATAGGTAACATTGTTCTTGTTTGAAACTTTCCGTTAATAAATATTTGTTTTTTTTGGGATTTACCTACTCCTAAGATTGCAACTTCTGGAAAATTTATAATTGGAGTAAAAAACGATCCTCCTATTCCTCCTAAACTAGTAATAGTCATAGACCCACCAAATAATTCTTTTTTATCAATTTTTAGATTTCTACAAAGTTCGCTTACTTCTTTCAATTCTTTACTAAGCAGTGAAATTTTTTTGTTGTCAGCTTTTCTAATTTTAGGAACCATTAATCCATTAGGTGTATCAACTGCAATTCCAATATGAAAATATTTTTTAAATGTCATTTTTCCAGTTTCAATTTCATCTATGGAAGAATTAAAACTCGGGAATTTTTTTAAAGACGCTACTAAAGCTTTAATTATAAATGCCAAAGGAGTAATTTTGATTTTTTCTCCAGTGTACATGTCTGTCAGAGAACTTCTAAAGTTTTCCATTTCTGTTATATCTGCCTCATCATGGTTTGTAACATGTGGTATAGTTGTCCAAGAATTGGTTAAATAAACCGAAGATAGTTTTTTTACTCTTGGAATATCTTTAATTTCAATTTCTCCAAAATCAGAATGTTCAAATTCATTTTTAATTTTTTTTATTTTATCTTCTTTAATTTCATTAATATTTTTTGTTGTGGATGAAACAAATTTTTTAATATCTTCCTCAATAACTCTTCCATCTTTTTCACTTCCTACAACTTGAGTAATATCTACTCCAAGTTCTCTTGCAAATTTTCGAGCTTTTGGGCTTGCAGATAAAATTTTATTGGATAAATTTTTAACTTGATTAATTGAAGTTTGTTCTATTTCTGGTTTTATTACTTTAATTTTTTTAAACTCTTTTTCAATATTTGGCTTTTCTTCATTATTTTCTTTTGTTGCAGATCTTTCCTCTAAAATTAATATCAAATCACCTTCGGAAATTTTATCTCCCACTTTTGTTTTTAAAGATTTAACTTTACCCTCAAAGTTAGATGGGATTTCTACGCTGGATTTATCACTTTCAATTGTAATTAAAGGGTCGTTTTTTTGAATTGTTTGACCTTCAGAAACTAGAACTTCTATTACTTCAACATCCTTAAAATCTCCAATATTTGGTACTTTAATTTCAGTTTCTAACATTACAATTTAGTAGGCATTGGTTTTTCACCATCAATTTTATATTTTTTTATTGCTTCATTTGCATATTTTGAAGCTATTAATTGTTCTTTAGCCAAAATACTTAAGCTGTAAGCAACTAAATGCTCTTTATCTACCTCAAAAAATTTTCTTAGATTTTTTCTGGTATCACTTCTACCAAATCCATCTGTTCCTAAAGAATAAAAACTTTTATTTGTATAAGGCCTTATTTGATCTGAATTCATTCTCATATAATCTGATGCAGCCATTATTGGACCTTCGGATTTCCCCAAACATTTTTCAACAAATGAAGTTTTTTGTTCTTTATCAGGGTTTAAAAGATTATATCTTTCAACTTCCATTCCATCTTTTCTTAATTCATTGAAACTTGTTACACTCCAAATTTCACTATCAATTTCATATTCATTTTGAAGAACTTCTGCTGCAGCCATCATTTCTCTAAGAATTGTACCTGATCCTAAAAGCTGAATTTTTGTTTTCTTAAACTTATTAAATTCTTTAATCTTATACATTCCCTTCAAAATACCTTCTTCACAATTTTTATCTTTTGGCATTTCTGGATGAGAATAATTTTCATTCATTGTAGTAATATAATAAAATACATTTTCTTTTTTTTCATGCATTCTTCTCAAACCTTCTCTAAAAATTACCGCTAGCTCGTAATGAAAAGTTGGATCATAAGTTACACAATTCGGTATCGTAGAAGCTATTAAGTGGCTGTGGCCATCTTGGTGCTGAAGTCCTTCTCCAGCTAAAGTAGTTCTTCCTGCAGTAGCTCCAATTAAAAATCCTCTTGCTTGACTATCTCCTGCAGCCCACGCAAGATCTCCAATTCTTTGAAAACCAAACATAGAATAAAAAATATAAATTGGAATCATTTCTATGTCGTGATTTGTATATGCTGTAGCAGCTGCAATCCAAGAAGACATTGCGCCAGCTTCATTAATTCCTTCTTCTAACACCTGACCACTCTTATCCTCTCGATAAGAACTTAATTGTGCGGCATCTTCTGGCTCATATTTTTGGCCTTCATGAGCATAAATACCAATTTTTTGAAAGAAACCTTCCATTCCAAATGTTCTTGCTTCGTCTGGAATTATTGGAACTAATCTTGGTGAAATATTTTTATCTCTTAAAAGATTAGTAAACATTCTAACCAATGCCATTGTTGTTGACATTTCTTTTTCACCTGTTGAAACTTTCATGAAATCAAAGATATCTTTTGATGGTGCCTTAATTGGTTTTGCGTAAGTTGTTCTTTCAGGTAGATAGCCACCTAAATTTAATCTTCTTTCTTTTAAATATTTAATTTCAGGAGATTTTTCATCAGGTTTAAAATATTCAATATTTCTAACTTGTTCATCAGTTAAAGGAACATCAAATCGATCTCTGTAGTATAGTAAATCATCAACATCTAATTTTTTTGTTTGGTGGGTAGTGTTCACACTTTCACCTGTCTTACCCATTCCATAACCCTTGATAGTCTTTGCTATAATTACAGTAGGACTTCCTTGATTTTTTGTAGCTTTGTCATAAGCCGCATATACCTTGTGTGGATCATGACCACCTCTGTTTAATCTCCAGATATCTCTATCCGATAAGCTTGATACTAATTCTTGTGTTTCAGGATATTTACCAAAAAATTTTTCTCTAACATAAGCGCCGTCTCTTGCTTTCATCGCTTGGTATTCTCCATCAACTGTTTCATTCATTATTTTTACTAAATGACCAGTTTTATCATTTGCTATCAACGAGTCCCAATAAGAACCCCAAATTACTTTAATCACATTCCAGCCAGCTCCTCGGAAACTTCCTTCTAATTCTTGAATAATTTTTCCATTTCCTCTTACGGGTCCATCAAGCCTTTGGAGATTACAATTAACTACAAATATTAAATTATCTAACTTTTCTCTTGCTGCTAGTCCGATAGCACCCATTGACTCAGGTTCATCCATTTCTCCATCACCTAAAAATGCCCAAACTTTTCGACCCTCGTCTTTAATTAGACCTCTATTAATTAAATACTTCATGTATCTTGCTTGATAAATTGCAAGCATGGGACCTAAACCCATAGAAACAGTTGGAAATTGCCAAAACTTAGGCATTAACCAAGGATGTGGATATGAAGAAAGTCCACCAGAATTTACTTCTTGCCTGAATCTATCCAATTGTTTTTCATTTAATCTTCCTTCTAAGAATGCTCTAGCATACATTCCTGGAGCACTGTGACCTTGAAAATAAACTAAATCTCCACCAAATTTATTATTTTTTGCTCTCCAAAAATGATTCATTCCAACATCATACAACGTTGCAGCAGAAGCAAATGTACCTATATGCCCACCTAGTTCTGGAAATTTTTTATTTGCTCTAACAACCATTGCAGCTGCATTCCATCTAATTAAAGATCTAATTCTTCTCTCAATATTTTGATCTCCATTTGATTTAACTTCTGCTTCTGGAGGGATTGTATTAATATAGGGTGTATTTTGAGTGTAAGGAATATTTGCACCCTCACGATATGCTTTGTTAATCAATTCCTTAATTAAAAAGTGAGCTCTTTGATTTCCATCTTTTGAAATAACTGCTGACAAAGATTCTAACCAATCCTCTGTTTCCATAGGATCTGTATCTTTGCCAGTGGTTACCTGAATAGTTGATTGTTCTTTCTTTTGAATAGGTTGCTGAGTAACTTTAATCTCATCTTTTTTTTCTACCAAAGCTGCTTCAGCCTGTTTAATAATACTTTCGGTATCTTTTGGAATTGGATTATCTTTTTTATTTTCTACTGAAGAAACAATATTTAAGATAATATCTCCTTTTGAAACTTTATCTCCAACTTTAACTTCGACCTTTTCAATCTTTCCAGCTATTGTTGTGGGGATTTCAACACTTGATTTATCACTTTCAATCGTAATTACAGGGTCGTTAATGTTTAGTTGGTCACCTTGTTTTGCAAGAACTTCTATAATTTCAACTTCCTCGAAATCTCCAATATCTGGGACAAGTAATTTTTCACTCATTATATTAAAATGTTTTATATACCTATTAACACTATAATTAAGTTTATTTTAATCGGTTATCAGGCTTTTTTATGAATTTCTGTTTAAAAATTGTACAAATTTTAATATTTAATCTCTCTCAACACACATAGCTATACCCATACCTCCTCCAATACACAATGCCGCACAACCTTTGCTTTTATTTTGTTTAATCATTTCGTGTATTAAAGTAACCAATATTCTTGTTCCTGATGCTCCAATTGGGTGGCCAAGAGCAATTGCTCCACCATTTACATTAACTATCTCTTTAGGAATTTTTAGTTCTTCTATTACTGCTATACTTTGAGCTGCAAAGGCCTCGTTTATTTCAAATAAATCAACATCATCTACACTCCAATCAGTTTTATTTAGTGCCTCTTTAACTGCTGGTATGGGCCCTAAACCCATCAAAGATGGTTCCACACCACATGATGCCCATGAAACTATTTTAACTAATGGTTCTATAGATTTATTTTCAGCTTGTTTTCTTGTCATTAATACTGTTGCAGCTGCGCCATCATTTATACCCGATGAATTTCCAGGAGTAACTGTTCCATTTTCTTTGAAAACAGTTTTTAATTTTTTTAAATCATCTATGATTAAATTGCTTCTGGGATGCTCATCTTTGTCAAAAACTAAATTTTCTTTTTCTTTGTTAATTTGTAATTTAATTATTTCATCTTCAAATTTTTTTTTGTCTGTAGCATCTTGAGCTTTTCTTTGAGAGTTTAATGCAAAGTTATCTTGTTTATCTCTGGAGATTTCAAATTTTTCTGCAACGTTTTCAGCTGTAACACCCATATGATAATGATTGAATGAGTCTGTCAAACCATCATTGATCATTGTGTCTACTAATTTAGATTCATCTAATTTTTTATTTTCTCTATAGAACAATGAGTGTGGTGCCCTAGACATATTTTCTTGACCGCCTGAAACAATGATCTTGTTCTCCTCTAATTTAATTGATTGAAATCCTGAAACTATAGATCTTAAGCCCGATCCACATACCTGATTTATAACATATGCTGGTTTCGATACAGGGATACCAGCATGAATAGAAGCTTGTCTTGCTGGATTTTGACCAAGACCTGAGGTTAAAACATGACCCATTATTACCTCATCAATTTGTTCAGACTTTAAATTTGATTTATGTATAGCTTCTTTAATTGCTAGTGCACCTAATCTATCAGCACTCAAATCTTTTAAAGAACCTTTATATGTTCCAATTGGCGTTCTCAAAGCAGATGTAATTACAACATCATTTAATTTTTTGCTCATTAATTACTAGACATAGTATTTTATAAGTTAAATTATACAAAAAACTTTGATATGTTTAAATAACTATTAAATAAGGACCGCTGGCCAAATTGGATAAGGCGCTCGGCTACGAACCGGGAGACTCCAGATTCGAATTCTGGGCGGTCCACCAAAAAGGAATAAATTATGTTAGATTGGTTGATAAAAGCATCACTACAAAAATCAGTGATATATTTTTTTATAATTGTATTAATAATTTTATTAATCTTAACTTTTATATTATAAAAAAACTATGAGCATTAATTTTGAACAAATAAGTATCAAGCCTGGATTTATGAAACACAATGGGGGTGTTTTATTTAGAACTATATCAGATACAGAATACGAATTTAAAACTATAATAAATGAAAATCATTTGAATGCAGCTGAAATAACACATGGTGGTTATTTATCAGCTTTAATTGATGCAGGAGCAGGAACTGCAGCTCACAGGGCTTCAGGTAACTCACCTTGTGTTACTATATCTTTAGATTTAAAATTTATTGGTGCGTCTAAAGTAGGTGACGAAATAAAAGGGTTTGCAAAGATCTTAAAAAAAACAAATACACTTGTGTTTTTATTTTGTGAATTAAGATGTAATAGCAAAATTATTACTTCTGCCTCTGGGGTTTGGAAAATTTTAAAAGTCAAACCTTCAAATTTAGGCCCAGGTGGTTAATTAATTTTATAGTAAAATGAGAACTTTTTACCCTACGATTCGGTCATGTTTTAGTCTATTTTTGTTCTTTAACACCAACAATATCTAGTAGGTAAAAAAAAAAGTATACCAAAAGTTGAAATGACTAAACACAAAATTACTGCTGTTCTCGGCCCTACAAATACAGGAAAAACACACCTTGCTATTGAGACAATGCTTTCATTTGAGTCAGGTATGATTGGCTTTCCATTAAGATTGTTAGCTAGAGAGGTTTACGACAAAGTAATAAAAAAAATCAGTGTAGATAAAGTTGCTTTAATAACAGGTGAAGAAAAAATTATTCCATCTAACGCTAAATATTTCTTGTGTACCGTAGAGTCTATGCCAATTGATAAACATTTAGATTTTGTTGGTGTTGATGAAATCCAAATGTGTGCAGATCATGAAAGAGGACACATTTTTACAGACAGACTTTTAAACATAAGAGGTGAAAAACTTACCATGCTTATGGGCTCTAGTACTATCAAAAATATAATTTCAAAATTAGATGGTGATATTGAATTCATAAATAGAGAAAGATTATCAAAATTAACATATGCAGGTCATAAAAAAATTTCGAGAATAAACAGAAAAACAGCAATAATAGCTTTTTCAGCAGAGGAAGTTTATGCAATAGCTGAATTACTTAGAAGACAAAAAGGTGGAGCGGCCATTGTAATGGGTTCATTGAGTCCGAAGACAAGAAATGCTCAAGTAGAACTTTTTCAGTCTGGTGATGTTGATTTTTTAGTAGCAACTGATGCTATTGGAATGGGCATTAATATGGACTTGGATTATGTTTTTTTTTCAAATCTTAAAAAATTTGATGGAAAAAAATTAAGAAAATTAAGTTTATCTGAAATAGGTCAAATTGCTGGCAGAGCTGGAAGGTATTTAAATGATGGAAGTTTTGGTATTACAGGTGATTGTAAAGATATTACAGCTGAGGATGTAGAGTTAATAGAAGGGCACAAATTTGATGAAATAAGAACTTTATTTTGGAGAAACTCAAATTTAAATTTTAACAATCCTCTTAGTTTGATCAAGTCTCTAGAAGAAAAACCAAAGATGGGATGGTTACGCAAAATTCATGAGTGTGAAGACGAAAAGGCTCTTAAATATTTTTTAAAAGACAAAAGTCTTATAAATTTAGATTTTGATAAAAAGTTACTTGGCCTTTTATGGGAATGTTGTCAAATTCCTGATTTTGTAAAGAAAACATATGGCAATCACTATGAAGTGATTGGAAATGTTTTTAAATATTTAAGTACTGGGAAAAACCAAATTACAGATGAATTTATGAGATTACAACTCATAAAACTTGATAAATTAGAAGGAAATGTAGATTCTTTATCAAATAGAATTGCAAATGTTAGAACTTGGTCTTATGTTTCAAATAAAAATAATTGGACAGAAAATCAAGACTATTGGATTGAAAAAACAAAACACTTAGAAGACAGACTTTCAGACAGACTTCATGAAGAACTTACTAAAACATTCATTGATAAGAGGGCAAGTGTTCTGGCAAGAGGCTTAAAACAAGATATGGAATTCAAAACTGAAATACTTATAAACAATGATGTAATGATAGATGACCAATTTATTGGTAAAATAAATGGACTAAAATTAGCACTAGATTTAAAAAAAGGTGCCTTAGAAACAGACATCAAGTCATTAAAAAAAGCTGCAAGACAAACTATTGGGCCAGAGTTAGAAAAAAGAATTCAAATTATTATTGATACTGGATTAATTGAATTAAATAATGATTTCAAAATTTATTGGAATGATTTTCCAATCGCTAAATTATCTTCTGGTCATGATTATTTAAATCCAAATTTTGAACTGATAGTTGATGATATTATTGAACTTACCCAAAAACAGAAACTTAACGAATATATTGGTAAATGGATACAAGATAAAATTAACTTGGTGCTTAAAAGCTTGGTTGATCTAAAAAATCTTAAAGATAAAAATTCATCAATAAAAGCTTTAGCATATCAACTTTATGAAAATAATGGTGTATTAAAAAGAGAACAAGTATCTGAATATCTAAAATCTCTTGGTCAAAATGAGAGAAAAATTCTAAGAGACTTGGGTGTAAAATTTGGAAGATATCATGTATTTTTATATCAACTAATCAAACCAGAAGCGGTATCATTAAGAACGTTATTGTGGAAAAATTTTCATCAAAAATATTATAATGTTCAGCCACCTACATTTGGATTAAATTTTTTAGATGACAAAGAGCATAGAAATAAAAATTTCATGCTTTTGTGTGGATTTGAAAAATTTGACACTTTATTTATAAGGATTGATATTCTAGAAAGATTATTTATGTTAATTATAAGTTCTCCAAACTCTAAAGAAAATAAAGAAATTAAAATTATACCAGAAATGTTAAATTTATTGGGCTGTAGCAAAGATAATTTTAAAAAACTTTTACAAAAAATGAATTATAAAATATTTGATAAAGATGATGAAACTTATTTTAAATATAATCCATTAAAAAAATTTAAAAAAAGTTCAATAAAAAAAGTTTCAAGTGAAAACCCATTTAAAATATTAAAAAATTTAAATCTTAGCTAAATTGCATGTTTTTTAAAAAAGACTCAACTGAAAATAAAAAAAACTTTTTAGTCAAAACATGCGCATTATTAATTTATGCAGCTAAAATTGATGAAAACTATACCGAAAAAGAGGAGCAGATTATTAAAGAAACCATACTAGAACTAGGCGCAGATAAAGAAACAATACCCCAAACTATTAAAGATGCAAAATATATTGAAGAAAATTCAAATCAAATTTTAGATTTTACTAAAGAGGTAAAAAACTTTAGTGAAACGGATAAAGTTAAAATTATTGAGGCTTTA
>Ga0257114_1001038_pt1 | contig 20581 bp, 18 predicted proteins | sample SI112_10mmetaG_FD_190149 | JGI IMG/M metagenome (GOLD analysis project Ga0257114, IMG submission 190149) | Marine microbial communities from Saanich Inlet, British Columbia, Canada - SI112_10m | ecosystem: Environmental > Aquatic > Marine > Inlet | place: Canada: British Columbia | collected...
GTTTTAAAAAAAACTGGTATAAAATTAGAAACAGAAATTAAAATTTTAGAATAAATTGAAAAAAAAAATACTTATAATTTCAGGAGGAATCTCAAAGGAAAGATCAATCAGTCTGGATACCGGGTTGCAAGTTGCAAAAGAATTAAAAAAAAATGGTTATAAGGTAAAAATTTCAGAACCAGATAATCAACTTACTAGAAATATTAATCAGTTTAAACCAAATATTATTTTTAATGCTTTACACGGGCAGTTCGGTGAAGATGGATACATACAAACAATTCTTGAAGGATTTAAAATTCCATATACGCACTCTGGTACAGTGGCCTCAGCATTGGCTATGGATAAAGAAATTTCAAAGAAAATTTTTATTAAAAATAAAATTTCCACACCAAAATTTATCAAATATTCATATGAAAAAAATAATTTAGATTTAATAAAAATAATTGAAAAAAAATTAAAATTTCCAGTAGTATTAAAACCAATTAATGAAGGCTCAAGTGTGAATGTTTTCATTTGTACTAAGAAAAATATTTCAAAATTTTTAAAATTATTGGAAAGTTACAAACAGATAATTATTGAAGAATTTATTGCTGGAAGAGAAATTCAAGTTGCAATTATGGGCGATAAAAAACTAGGTGCAATTGAACTTAAACCTAAGAGAAAGTTTTATGATTATCAGGCTAAATATGATGCCAAAGCAAAAACTAAACATATTATTCCAGTAGAGCTATCTAGAAATAAACTTGATGAAGCAATGAACACGGCTCTTAAAGCACATAAAGTTATTGGTTGCAAAGGTGTAACAAGATCAGATTTTAAATTTTATAATAATAAGTTTTATTTACTAGAAATTAATACTCAACCAGGAATGACAAGACTATCTCTTGTTCCAGAGATAGCAAGATACAAGGGGATAACTTTTATAAAATTAATCGAGTGGATTTTAAAAGATGCATCAACGAAAAAGTAAAAAAATTTTAATATATTTTTTTTTACTTTTCTTAGTGGGTTCAATTAATAATATTGATATTCATGATCTAAAATTTCTAAGTGTTAAAGAAATCAATGTTACCGGACTTGAGAAAGAAGAAAATTCAATTATATCAAAAAAAATAAAAAACTTAAAATTAGATAATATTTATTTAATCAATAAAAAGGATTTAAATAATTTGATTGAGTCTAATAATTTGGTTGAAAAATATTTTATTTTCAAAAGATACCCATCTTCGCTAAATATAAATATTGATAAGACAAGTGTTCTAGCAAGAATTATTAAAAATGGTAAAATTTATGATTTAGGTTCAAATGGAAGGCTTATTGAGAATAGGTATTCTAATAACCAATTACCTATCGTGTTTGGAAATCCTGAAATTGTTGAATTCTTTAATATTAAAAAAATCATAGATGAGTCTCAAATATCTTTTGAAGAAATAGAAAGTTTGTATTTTTTTTTATCTAAAAGATGGGATTTAAAATTAAGAAATAATATAATTATAAAATTACCTAATTATAAAATTAAAGAAGGTTTAAAAATAGCATCAGAATTTTTGTATAATAATGAATATAAAGATATTAAAATAATTGATGCAAGAATTAAAAATCAAATTATTTTAAATGATTGAAGAATCTGATTTTGAAACATTTCTTTATCTCTCTAGAAAACGGTATGTAATTTTTGTTGAAGATAAAAAAACTTTAAAAAGTCTGTATAAAGAAGAGATTAAAATTGATGATGAAATACATCTGGATGATTTAAGCCACTTGTCAAAATTTCTTGATGAAAATATTTACAGAATAGAAAAATTAGTAGGTAACTTTATTAAAGACATTACATTAATAATTGAAAATGATAAGATTTTAAATGTTGATATAGGAATAAAAAAGAAAAATTATACGCAATTCTTAAGTCACAATTATTTGAAAAATGATTTAATAGAAGTTAAAGACTTGTTTAAAGCAAGTTATCAAAATCAAGTCATTATGCATATGTTAATCATTAATTATGAAAAAGATGGAAATAAAACTTTATCATATGACCTTGATATTGATGAAAATAATTTATATATCGTAGTCAAATTTATATCTATTTCAAACAGCCTAACTTCTATATTGGATAAATTGTTAGAAAAACATCAAATTCAAATTAATCAATATATGTCTGGAGAGTATATAAAAAATTTTATTGGTGAAGATTTAGGTGAATTATCAATGATGGCCAGTAAATTAAAAAATGGATTTAATAAAAATGAGGTAACATTAATTTCAAAAAATATTGAAAATAAAGGATTTTTTGAAAAATTTTTTCAATTATTTAGTTAATATTGTTTTATCCAGTAATATTAGTTGTTTTTATAATTTATAAAAAACAAATTAAAAAGTCTCAGTGTCTTATCTAACTCAAAAAACAATAAAAAATGACGTTCTATTTAATGGTGTAGCGTTGCACAGTGGTGTAAATGTAAATATTTGCATTAAACCTGCGGCACCAAATTTTGGTATTGTTTTTAAAAGAATTGATCACAAAATAAATAATTTAGTCTACCCAAATTTTATGTATGTGACGAATACGTCATTAAATACAACTATTGAAAACGAATTTGGTGTCAAAGTGTCAACTATAGAACATTTGATGGGTGCATTGTTTGGGCTGGGTATTGATAATGCATTAATTGAGATTGATAATGAAGAAGTTCCAATTTTAGATGGTTCTGCAAAAGATTTCATAGCAAAAATTATGAACACCGGGGTAGCTGTGAGCGAAGCTCCAATCAAGATTATTAAAATAAATAAAGAAATAAAATTTACAGATGGTGATCGATTTATATCGATACAACCTTCTACCCTAAGTTTAGATATTGATTTTGAACTTAAATATAAAAATCAAACTATTGGTAATCAAAGAAATAAAGTTAAAGTTTTTGAGGATGATTTAACAGATATATATAATTCAAGAACATTCTGTTTATTTGAAGATATTGAAGTGATAAAAAAAAATGGGTTAGCCAAAGGTGGTAGTTTAAAAAATGCTATTGTGGTTAAAGATGACCAAATATTAAATGAAGAGGGTTTAAGAAATGATAAAGAATTTGTTAATCATAAGATATTAGATTGTATTGGGGATTTATATACCTCAGGGTACAGAATTATAGCTACTATTAAATGTTCTCAAGGAGGTCATTTTTTAACAAATCAATTATTAAGAAAAGTCTTTCAAAATAAGGAGAATTTTTCAATCTTAGAAATAAAAGAAAAAAATCTTCCTCACACGCTGATAAATAAAAATATATTACGATCTATAGCCTAAATATAAAGACAGCTTTAAAAGCATCTTTTAAATAAGTATAAACCTTATATGCAAATTAATAAATTTTTATTATTTATTCTTTCAATATTAATTTTCACATCTTGTTCAAAAAATATAGTCCAAGAATCTGTTTTAAAAGAAGAAAGTTTAGATCTTCAAGTCCTAGAAGCATATCAAGAAGGAAAAAATTATTTGGAAAATGGTGACCCACTTTTTGCTGCAAAAAAATTTAATGAAGCAGAAATTTTATTTCCACAATCAGAATGGGCTCCTAAATCTGCTTTAATGGCAGCTTATGCATATTATTCTTATGATTATTTAAAAGATGCAATTGCAGAATTAGATAGATTTTTGAAAGTTTATCCTAAATATAAAAATTTGGATTATATTTATTATTTATTGGGCATTTCCTATTATGAACAAATAGTAGATGAAAAAAAAGATTTACAATCAATAATAAAAGCAAAACAATATTTTGAAAAAGTTGTGAATGATTATCCAAAAACCAGTTATGCATTAGACTCAAAATTCAAGATAGATTTAATAAATGATCTATTGGCATCAAAAGAAATGTATATCGGTCGTTATTATTTTGAGAAAAAAAAATGGATAGCTGCAATAAATAGATTTAAAACAGTAGTGGATAATTATGAAACAACTATATATGCAGAAGAGGCACTACATAGATTGGTTGAGACTCACTACACCATAGGATTGAAAGATGAGGCAAAAAAATATGCAAAAGTACTTGGGTATAATTATCAATCTTCAGAATGGTATAAAAACTCTTATAGTTTGTTTGACAAAAAATATAAAATTATAAAAAGGAATAAAATTAAAAGAAAAAGCACTATAAAAAAAATCAAATCTTTATTTGAACGTAATGAAAAAGAAAGCAATTGAAATAGAGTATAATAAAAAAATTAAATTATATAACGAATATAATAAATATTATTACAGTAATAGTTCACCAAAAGTTTCTGATAAAGAATTTGATGAACTTAAACATGATATTTTATCATTTGAAAAAAAATATGAGTTTATAAATTCTAAAAAATCGCCTAGTAAAACTGTTGGTTACAAACCTTCAAAGAATTTCAAGAAAGTTAAACATAGAGTTTCCATGCTTTCGCTTTCAAATGCTTTCTCAGTGGAGGATTTGAATAATTTTGAAAAAAAAATATTAAAATTTTTATCAAAACAAAATAATTTTAAGATATATTATAGTGCTGAACCAAAGATTGATGGTATCTCAGCTTCCTTAACATATGAAAAAGGTAATTTTATAAGAGGCTTGTCTAGGGGAGATGGAAAGGAGGGAGAGGATATAACTGCAAATCTAGAAACTATCAAAGATATTCCAAAAAAAATTTTATCTAAAGATTTTCCTGAAGAAATTGATATTAGAGGAGAAGTTTTTATTCAAAATAGTGATTTTATAAAATTAAAGGATAAGTTTGCAAATCCAAGAAATGCTGCATCAGGATCTTTAAGACAAAAAAATTCAGATGATACAAAAAAAATACCATTAAAATTTATTGCTTATACTTATGGATTTGAGAAAGGCTTAAAAATTAATAATCAGACTGATTATCTAAAAAAATTAAGTGATTGGGGATTCAAAACGAATCCATTAAATAAATTAATTACTGGAGTAAAAAATTTAATTAAAAATTATGATAAAGTCGAAAAAGTAAGGGCAAATTTGGATTTTGATATAGATGGTATTGTATACAAAATTGATGATTTCATTCTTCAAAAAAGATTGGGAAATGTCGCTAATGCGCCTAGGTGGGCTATAGCCCATAAATTCTCATCAAATAAAGGAGTGTCTAAAGTTTTAGATATAGATATTCAAATTGGTAGAACTGGTGCTTTAACGCCAGTTGCAAAAATTAATCCAATTAATATTGGTGGCGTTTTAGTATCAAATGCTACATTGCATAATGAAGATGAAATTATAAGAAAAGATATTAGGGTAGGTGACACGGTTACTGTTGAAAGAGCGGGGGATGTCATTCCACATATTTTATCTGTCAACATAAATAAAAGACCTAAAAAAAGTGTTAAATTTATTTTTCCTAATCACTGTCCTTCTTGTGGCTCGAAAACAATAAAAGAATTTAATAAAGTTACAAAAAAAATTGATGCAATAAGAAGATGTTCTGGCGAAGGTTATTTTTGTGATAAAGTTTCTATAGAAAAATTAAAACACTTTGTTTCAAAAGAAGCTTTTAATATAGATGGACTAGGAAAAAAAATTATTGAAGATTTTTGGAATTTAAAATTAATTAAATTCCCTCAAGATATATTTAAATTAGATTATGATAAAATTATAGAACTTGAAGGTTGGGGCAAGCTATCAGCAGAAAATTTAAAATATTCTATTAACCAAAAAAAAAATATTTCTCTTGAAAGACTTATATTTTCCTTAGGGATTAGACACATAGGATTAGAAAATGCAAAATTATTATCAAAATATTTTATATCATTTTCAAATTTTCAAAATTTATCTAAATCAAACAAGTTTGATGATCTATTAAATATTAATGGAATTGGTGATACTCAATTAACTTCAATTAAAAGTTTTTTTACTAATGAAATAAATCTCCAAGTTTTAAGTGAATTAGGAAATATTTTAGTTATAAAAAATGCATCAATTATACAAAAAAATGGTTTATTAAAAAGTAAGTCATTTCTGGTGACAGGAAAATTAAATGGAATAAGTAGGGCTGAAGTTAAATCATTAATAGAAGAAAATTCAGGAAATACAGTAAGTAATGTTTCAAATAAATTGGATTATTTAATTACAGGAGAGAAACCAACTAAAAGAAAAATAGATAGCGCCAAACAGCTCAAGATTAAAATTATCAGTCAGTATGAATTTTTAAAAATGTTAAATAAAACTAGCTAGCCACTTTTTTTCATCCTTTTTTAAGTATTTTGATATTTTTGAATAAACATCCAAATGATATCTAAAAAGATAATTTTTTTCAGAAATAGTTAATAAATCATAATTGATTAAATCTTTTTCAATTGGGGCCATTGTTAAATTTTCAAAAAATAAACTTTTATTTTTTTTATTTACGTAAACTAAATTTTCAATTCTTATTCCATAATTATTCTTCTTATAGTAACCAGGCTCGTTACTTAAAATCATACCATACTTAATTTTTACTTTATTTATTTTAGAAATTGATTGTGGTCCTTCATGAACATTTAGAAAAAAACCAACACCATGGCCTGTACCATGTGCATAATCTAAATTACTTTCTTTTAAAAATTTTCTAGCTCTATTATCAATTTTTTTACCAATACTATCCTTATTGATATCAGTTGTAGCAACAGCTATATGGCCTTTTAAAACTTTAGTAAAAATATTTTTTATATTTTGGTTTTGATTTGAAAAACAAATAGTTCTTGTTACATCGGTTGTGCCATATTTATATTGTCCTCCAGAATCACATAAAAAAATATCTTTTTTATTGATGGTTCTACAATTACTTTCAGTTGCTCGATAATGTATAATAGCACCATTCTTCCCAGAACCTGCAATTGTATCAAAACTAGGGTAAAGAAAATTTTTATTCATTTTTCGAAATTTTTCTAATTTTTTAGCCGCCTCTACTTCAGTGATTCTTTTTTTATTAATTTTTTTAATCCAGTAGATAAATTTAGTTAAAGCAATACCATCTAAAATATGAGCATTAACCATATAGTTAATTTCAGTATTATTTTTAATAGCTTTTAAAAGATATGTAGGATCTTGTCGATTTACAATTTTGAATTTTAATTTAATTAGATTTTCGTAAAATATTGAACATGATTTATTGTCTACAATGAAGTTTTTTCCTTTAAGTTTTAATATTTTTTTTGGAAATTCATCAATATCTATAAACTGATTTTTTTTTATTACTTTATTTTTTATTATTTTTTTACATTTATTTAATTTACTAATTAAAAAAATTTTTTTTGTTTTACTTATTATTAATCTTGAATTAGGAATTGGGCTATTTGGACTATCGTTTCCTCTAATGTTTAATATCCAAGCAACATTTTCTGGTGCACTTATGAAAATATAATCTGATTTATTTTTTATTAAATACTTAGATATTTTTTTAATTTTAGAATTTACACTTTCACCAACTATGTTTTTATTTAATGAAAAAAAAGGAATATCTAAATTTTTTTTTTGTATTTTAATTTCATCAATTAAATTTTTATTTATAAATTTAATTTTATTATTTTTTAAAAAAAAATTTTTGATTTGAGTGTTGGTAAATAATTTTGGATCGATACCAAGAGTTAAATTTTTAAATAAATTACAATTTAACAATTTTTTAAATCCATAAATTTTAAAATTTTTTCCACTTTCGAGTTGACTTTGTATTGTGTACCTTCCATCTGTAAATAAATAACTCTTGTTTTTTAATATTACTGCAATTCCAGCTGAACCACTGAAATTTGAAATAATTTTCAATCTATTAATTTTTGAATATTCTGTAAAATAATCATCATTTTTAGGTACCACGTATCCATCAATATTATGTTTTTTAAATTTGTTTCTTAATTTTTTAATGAAGTTTATCATTTAATCCTTTTCTGATATCTTATCCAACCAGGACTTCTAGTACCTTCTTCAATTTCAAAATCTTGATTAAACTCAAAATCATCTTCATCATTTATTTCTTCATCAAAGAAAGAGTTTTTTTCTAGGTACTTTTCTGGTAATTCGTCTATGAATCTTGATGCCATGCTATCGATCCAATCTCCTTGATAGAACCTGTTCATGGAGAAAGAAATTATAGCTCTTTTTTTTGCTCTAGTAATACCAACATATGCTAATCTTCGTTCCTCCTCTAACCCGTTTTGCCCTTTTTCTTCAATCGATTTTTGATGGGGAAATAACCCTTCCTCCCACCCTGGTAGAAAAACAACATCAAACTCCAAGCCTTTTGCGGCGTGCATTGTCATCATATTAATTTTTTCTCCATCCCAATCTTGATCAATAGATGTTGCTAGAGAAACATGCTCTAAAAAACTCTCTAAGTTGTCAAATTCTTTCATTGCGCTCAATAATTCTTTAATATTTTCTAACCTATTTTCATTATCTAAATCTTTTTTATTTTTTAACATAGCTGAATAACCAGACTCATCCAAAACTGTCTGAAGTAATTTAATATGACCAACTTTTTTTAAAATTAGGTCATTTCTCCATTTGGCTAATACACTAAGAAAAAAACTTAAACCTATTTTAGTTTTGGGTTTAATTAAATTTTGCTCAATCATTTTTATTGAAGAAGCTTCTAAACTTAAATTATGTTTTTTGCCAAATTCATGAACAGTTTTTAAAGTTGTATCTCCTATTGATCTTTTTGGATTATTAACAATTCGCTCAAAAGCCAAATCATCTTTTTCTTGGTGAATTAGTCTTAAATATGCAACACAATCTTTAATTTCTGCTCTTTCATAAAATTTTGTTCCACCCAAGATTCTATAAGGCATACCAATTTTAAGAAATCTTTCTTCAAATTCTCTTGTTTGAAATATAGCTCTTACTAAAATAGCCATTTGGTTAAATGAATATTTTTTTTTCAAATTCTTTTCAATTTCATCAGAAACACCAACCGCTTCATCTTTTCCATTTTTAAAACAATTTAATTTTATCAAATCTCCTTCTTCCATATTGCTGACAAGTGTTTTACCAACTCTATTTTGATTATTTGCAATTAGATTAGATGCTACCGATAGAATATTTTGAGATGACCTATAATTTTGTTCAAGTCTTATAACTTTTGTATTTTTGTAAACTTGATCAAATTCCAAAAAGTTTTTAATTTCAGCTCCACGCCAGCTGTAAATAGACTGATCATCATCTCCCACACAACATAAATTTCTTGTTTTTTCCGATAATAAATTTAACCATTTGCTTTGAATGAAATTAGTATCTTGATACTCATCAACTAAAATATATTTGAAATTAGTAGTATAAATTTTTCTTATATCTGGATAATTTTCTAGAATTTTTACAGTATGTAAAATTAAGTCTCCAAAATCACATGAATTTAAATCTGTCAACTTTTGTTGATAAATTTTATATAGAGGTAAGATAGTTTTTTCGTAAACGTCTTTATTGTTTATTATAACATCTGAGGGGTAGTATCCTTTATTTTTCCAGCGATCAATTATTGCCAAAATAAATCTTGGTGCTAATTGTTTTATATCTATATTTTCACTTTTACAAATATTTTTAATTAATCTTGTTTGATCGTCTGTGTCTATAATTGTAAAGTTTGAATTAAGTTTAGCTGCAGTTGCATGTTTTCTCAATATCTTTGCACATATCGAATGAAATGTACCAAGCCAAGACAGCCCTGTTGCTGTTGATCCAAGCATTTTACTCACCCTAGTCTGCATTTCTTTAGCGGCCTTGTTAGTGAATGTTACGGATAAAATTTGATTAGGAAATGCCCTTTTTTCCTTAATTATGTGAGCAATTCTAGAAGTTAAAACCTTTGTTTTTCCAGATCCAGCGCCAGCAACTATTAATAAAGGACCATCTAAGTGCAATACAGCTTCTTTTTGAGCCTTATTTAAGTTATTTAGATAATCAGAGTTTATCATTTAAAATATTTCTTTATAAGTTTTAATCACATGTTGAGCAAATTTAAACATAATTTTAAGATCTTTAAAAAAATAAATTATTTTAAAAATAGTCTATTAAAAATCAAATCAAACAAATTAAATAGTTTGATAAAAAATATTAAATTTAACAAACATAAAATCCTATCAAATATAAAATTAAATAAAAATAAGTTTATATCTAATAAGAAAAAATTTAAATTATACACAAGCTATGATAGAATTTTACTTTTATTGGCTGGTGCAGTTTTTCTAATTACGTCTTATTTATCCATACCTTTTTTTTATGAGAGCAAGAAGTTAATTGATAAAGTTAAAAATGAGTTATTTAAAAATTTAAATATAAATTTTAATTTAACAGAAGATTTTAGTTATAGTTTTTTTCCTAGGCCAATTTTAACGTTTCAAAAAGTTTCATTTTTGGATCAGGTTGATGATTTTGGTGAGATGAAAGTTAATATTTCACCAAGAAACTTATTTTTTTTAAAAAAGATAAATATTGGAGATGTGACTCTCGAAAATATAAATCTTAATATTAATAAAAAAAATTATAATTTTTTTACAGAACTTTTAAAAAATGATTATTCTAATTTTAAATTTGAAATTAAGAATAGTCATATTTTCTATCGCAATATTAAGAATGATGTTTTGTTCATTAATAAGGTGAATAAACTTGAATATTATTACGATGAAAAAAAATATTCAAATTTTTTAATCGCAAATAATGAAATTTTTAACATACCTTATAATATTAAATATAAAAACAATTTTAATAAAAGAAAAATTGAAACTTTAATAAATTCTGATTTATTGAAAATTAAAATTAAAAACCAACTTAGCTATATCAATCCAATAAATGAAGGTGTTGTAAATTTTTTTTATGATAAAAAAAAAAGTAAAGCTAAATATAGTTTGAATAAAAATTTTTTTAAATTTACCTATTCCGAAGAATTATTTGAACCAAATTTTATTTATAATGGTGATATTAACTTTAAGCCATTTTTTTCAGAATTTTCGGGTAATTTAAAAGAAATAAACTCCAATCAATTATTTAATCCAAATTCAATTTTGGTTCAATTTTTAAAAACCGAAATCCTTAATAATAAAAACTTGAATATAAAGACATCTGTTAATGCAAATCAAATTAAATTCTATAAAGATCTGATAAATTTTGCATTAAAAATTAAAATAAGTGAGGGTTTAATAGATATTAATGAAACTTCATTAAGTTGGTTGGATGATATTCATTTTAAAATATCAGATAGTTTAATTTATATGAAAGATAATAATTTATTTTTAGATGCTTTTATTACAATCAATATTAATGATTACAATAAAGTATACAAATTTTTCCAGACTCCCCGAAATTATCGAAAACAAATTAAAAAAATTGAGTTTAACTTAAATTATAATTTTGACCAATTTACTGTAAAATTAGATGATATTAAGATTGATGATTTAATTAATGAAGAAGTAAACAAGAATTTAAATCTATTAATTTTAAAAGATAACAAACTGCAAAATAGAATTTACTTGAAAAGTTTAATGAATCAGGCAATTAAGGATTATGCAGGATAAATCATTTTCTTTGGATCTACTATTATATCATAATCTTTTTCACTAATTAGACCTGTTTTTAATGTTTCAAATTTTAATGTTGTATTATTATTAAGTGCAGTTTTTGCAATTTTAGCAGCGTTATCATAACCAATTTTAGGTGCCAAAGCTGTGACAAGCATTAAGGAATTATCGAGATGTTCTTGAATTTTCTTTTTATTAGCCTTGATATCTTTAATGCAATAGAGCGTAAAATTTCTTGTACTGTCAGCAATCAAATCAATAGATTGTAAAATATTATGAGCAATCAAAGGTTTAAAAACATTTAATTCAAAATGTCCGTGAGACCCCGCCATAGTAATCCCGTTATGATTTCCAATTACTTTAACACAAACCATTGTAACCGCTTCACATTGTGTTGGATTTACTTTACCTGGCATGATTGATGATCCTGGTTCGTTTTCAGGTAAAATAAGTTCACCATATCCTGCTCTAGGCCCAGATCCTAAAAATCTAATATCATTAGAAATTTTCATTAGTGCAACCGCACAAGTATTCAAAGTTCCAGAAAAATTTACAATAGAGTCGTGAGCTGCGAGTTCAGCAAATTTATTTGTAGCTGGTTTAAATGGAATTTTTGTAAATTTAGCTATTTCTTTAACAATTTTTTTGTCAAAGTTTTTTCTAGAATTTATACCAGTGCCTACAGCAGTACCACCTTGCGCAAGATAAAAAATTTCTTTTAAAGCATATTCTATTCTTTCAATGCTTTTTTTTACTTGTGTATGATAGCCAGAAAATTCCTGTCCAAGAGATAGAGGAGTTGCATCTTGTAAATGTGTTCTTCCAATTTTTATTATACCTTTAAAATCTTTAGATTTTTTTTTTAATTCTTTTTCTAAAATTTTTAAACTTGGAATTAAATTTTTTATAGTTTCTTTGGCTACAGAAATATGCATTGCTGTTGGAAAAACATCATTGGTTGATTGAGATTTGTTTACATGGTCATTAGGATGAACTGGTTTTTTTGTTCCTTTTTTACCACCTAAAATTTCTATTGCTCGATTAGCAATTACCTCATTAACATTCATATTTGTTTGAGTTCCAGAACCAGTTTGCCAAACTTTAAGAGGAAAATTTTCATCTAACTTTCCTTTTATAATCTCATCAGAAGCTTTGATAATTGCCTTAGAAATTTTATTTGAAATTAATTTATCTTCTGAATGAACAATTGCTGCAGATCTTTTAATAATTGCTATAGATTTGATAATAGAAATATTTACTAAAATTTTACCAATATTAAAAAATTTATTAGATCTTTGTGTGGATGCTCCCCAATATTTGTCGTTAGGGACATTAACACTTCCAATACTGTCAAATTCTTTTCTTAATTTCATTGATTAATTTGTAAGTAATAAATATTTATAAACATACAATAAATTTAAAAAAACTAACAGGAGCAAAATGTCAAATTTTAATAAAGTAGGAACTTTTATGAAAACTTTTGGCCAAGAAGTCAAAACCAAACCTTCATTTAGCAGTGATAAAATCAATAAATTAAGAATAGATCTTATAAAAGAAGAATTAGCTGAACTTCAAGAAGCAATGAAGAATAATGATCTGTTAGAAGTAGCTGACGCACTAACTGATATTTTGTACGTGACTTACGGGGCGGGCCACGCATTTGGTATTGATTTAGACAAGTGTTTTGCAGAGGTTCAAAACTCTAATATGAGTAAACTAGGCGAAAACGGTGAGCCTATTTTCAATGAGTCGGGAAAAGTAATGAAGGGCCCAAATTACTTTAAACCTGATTTATCTAAATTTGTATTTTAAATTTCTAATTTAAAATCTATAGCGTTAGTACTATGAGTTATGCTTCCAATAGATATTCTATCTACCCCTGTTTTAGCAACTCTTTTAACTGTTTTTAAATTGATATTTCCTGAAGCTTCAGTTGTGTAATATTTTTTAGCTATCTTAACGCCTGCTTTTAAATTTTTAATAGACATGTTGTCAAATAACACAGTATTAAATTTTAAACCCATAATAGTTTTTAGTTGTTTTAAATTATCAACCTCAACTGTAATTTTTCTACCTTTTTTATTCTTTATAGCCGAAGAAACTAAATTTTTTATATCTGATGATGCGATATGATTATCTTTTATTAAGAACTCGTCACTTAGATTAAATCTATGATTAGTACCTCCACCTAATTTAACTGCATATTTTTGAATAACTCTCATATTTGGAATTGTTTTACGTGTGCAACAAATTTTACATTTATTGCCAGCAAGCTTTACAAATTCATTTGTTTTTGTAGCTATGCCTGAGATATGAGACAAAAAATTTAGAGCAACTCTTTCAGCAATTAAAATATTTCTAGCATTTCCTTCTATAGTTGCAATTAAAGAACTTTTTTTTACATTAGATCCATCTCTTTTTTTAATGATAAATTTAATTTTGTTATCAACTAAATCAAAAGCTTGTTTTACAAATAATAAACCACCAACAATTGCATTTTCGTTTGAAAGAAGTCTAATTTTAATAATCCTATTATTTTTTACTAAACTTGATGTGATATCTCCAGAAGGATAGAGGTCTTCGTTCAATGCGCGTTTAACTGTATTGCGAATAAAATCTTTACTTAGTTTTATTTTTGACACTAAATTATCTACCGATGGCTGCCATTTTTTCAACTGATATTCTGGCTTTCTCAATTGTCTCTTTATCCATAATTATTTCACCAGTTTCATTTTCAAGGCAATCTAATATTTTTGGAAGTGTAATCTTTTTCATGTGAGGACACATGTTGCAGGGCTTTATAAAATCAACATTTGGATTTTCTACTTGAATATTATCACTCATTGAACATTCAGTTACCATCATAACTTTTTTAGGCTGGTTGTCTTGAACATATTTTATCATACCTGATGTTGAGCCAGCAAAGTCACTTGCTTTAATAACATCTGGAGGACACTCAGGATGAGCTATGATTTTAATTCCTGGATTATCTTTTCTGATATCATGAATTTCTTTTTCATTGAACTGATCGTGCACAATACAAATGCCTTTCCATGAGATTATTTCCACATCAGTTTGAGAGGCCACATATTTTGCAAGATAATCATCAGGTAAAAATATTACTTTTTTAACACCAAGAGATTTTACAATCTTAACCGCATTAGCCGACGTGCAGCATACATCAGTTTCAGCCTTAACTTCTGCTGATGTATTTACATAGGATACAACTGGAACTCCTGGGTATTTTTCTTTTAATAGCCTTACATCTTTACCTGTAATTGAAGATGACAATGAACAACCCGCATCCATATCTGGTAAAATAACTTTTTTATTTGGGCTCATTAGTTTTGCAGTCTCTGCCATAAAATGAACTCCCGCCATTAAAATGATATCTGCAGAAGTTTTGGAAGCTTCAATTGCTAATGCTAGGGAGTCTGCAGCAAAGTCTGCAACACCGTGATAAATTTCAGGGGTTTGATAGTTATGAGCTAGAATTACTGCATTCTTTTCTTTTTTAAGTTTATTAATTTTATGAATATATGGAGCATGTACTGACCATTCAATTTCTGGCATTACTTTAGAAATTTTTTGATAAATAGGATCAGTAGCTTTTTGCACTTCTAGTGTAAATTCCATGATGTTATTTACCAATTTGAAAGATAGTTGTCATTCATTTATTATGACACACATTGCGGTCGTGCTGAAATTGGTAGACAGGCACGGTTGAGGGCCGTGTGGACTTAGTCCATGAGAGTTCGAGTCTCTCCGACCGCACCAAAACAAAAGTTTATAGGAGCTTATTTGATGGATAAATTATTGTCGGTTATATTTATGGTTGGAGTTTTACTTTTAGTACTTCCTAGTTTTTTACATTCTAATTCTCAGTTAAAGCAATTTTTTAAAAACCTTAGTATTTGGATTATTATAGTTCTTACAATCTTAGTGATTATCTATGTATTTAAATAACATTTTAGCTTTTTATCCATTCGGGTAACTCAATTTTGATTGAAGCTTTTTTTGTGATAAAATTTGACTTTCCATTAAAATTTTCATCCAAGTATTTGACTAAAGCAAATGGATAATTATTTTTAATTAATACTTTACCAATTTCATTTTCATTATAATAGATACTTTCCCCTTCAGTTAATTCACCTTTAGTTATATTAATTGCTAACAATCTTTTTGAAAGTTTATTTTTTAGTTTAATCCTTGCGGTGTTTTCTTGTCCAACATAGCAACCTTTTTTAAAATCAATTCCATTTAATTCTTCATAATTACACTCAATTCCAAATAATTTATTTTGCAATTTGTTTAAATCTTTTGGAACAATCCCAAGTTTGTGGCTGAAGGAATAATATTCATGCAGATTTGCATCATGCAGATCTAGCTTTTTTAAAGATAAATAAAGTTTTTCTAAATTGATAATTAATCTTGCTCCTAGCTGTTTATTTCTTGGATCTAAAAAAATCGGATCTTCTCTATACTTTATTGTAAATCCAGATTTGTCTTGAACTTTATCAAATGTTAAAAATTTTTCATAACTAAAAGCTGCTACTACAAATTCATTACTTAAATTTAGAATTTCAACTTTTGATCTTAATTTATAAGTACTTAATTGTTTATATAATCCATCAACTTGAGACTTTTCACAATCGATTAAATAGCCAGATTTATGTTTTATTATTATAAACTCATACAAAAATTTACCTTGCGGAGACAACAAAGAAGTAAAACAAGTGTTAGTTTCACTTACTTTGTTCATATCATTACTAATTAGATTTTGTAAAAATTCTTTTGTATCCTCTCCGTTTAGATAAAGAATTGCTCGGTCATCTAAAATATATACATTTTTGATATTCATAATTGATTAGTCCTTATTTTTAATATAATTACTTTTTTCTCAAATGTTAGATCTTATAATTAAAAATGGACAATGTTACATCGATGGTGAATTAAAAGATGTTGATGTTGCTATTAAAGATGGCAAAATTCATAAAATTGGTGAGATTTCTGATGAAGCAAAAGAAAATATAAATGCTGAAGGTAAAACAGTTTTACCAGGATGCATAGATACTCAAACCCATTTTAGAGAACCAGGATCAACCGATACCGAGGACTTACACTCTGGAAGTAGAGCAGCAATTGCTGGAGGAATTACAAGTGTATTTGAAATGCCTAACACAAATCCTCCAACTTCTAATATGAAGGAGTTTCAAAGAAAATTGGATCTTGCAAAAAACAGGATGTATTGCAATTATGCTTTTTATTTTGGGGCAACTGCATATAATGCAAATGATTTAGCAAGTTTAAAAGGTTTAGAAGGATGCTGTGGAATTAAGCTTTTTGCAGGGTCATCAACAGGCAATCTCTTAGTTGCTGAAGAAGACGATATAGATAAAGTTTTTCAAAATGCATCAAAAGTAGTTGCTGTTCACTCTGAAGATGAGGCAATTTTAAATGTTAATAAAAAATTAATTAAAAATGGAGATGTTCATTCACATCCAGTATGGAGAAGTGCAGAGTGCGCAATATCATCTACAAGAAGAATTGTTAGAATTGCAGAAAGACATAATAAAAAAGCACATATTCTTCATATAACTACAAAAGAAGAGATTGATTTTTTATCCCAACATAAAGGGAACATTACTTTTGAGATAACTCCTCAACATTTAACAATTTATGCTCCTGACTGTTACGATAAACTTGGAACTTATGCTCAAATGAATCCTCCCCTAAGAGATAAAACTCATTATGATAGATTATGGTATGGGGTGAGAAATAATATGAACGATACAATAGGCTCAGATCATGCGCCTCATTTAAAAGTGAATAAAGAAAAAAATTATCCTAACTCACCATCTGGTATGCCTGGTGTTCAAACTTTAATGCCTGTTATGCTTAATCACGTCAACGATGGAAAGCTTACACTTAACCAATTGATTAATCTTGTATGTGAAAATCCAGTTAAGATTTTTGGAATTGAAAATAAAGGTTTTATTAAAGAAGGTTTTGATGCTGATTTTACAATTGTAGACATGAATAAAACTATTGAAATCAAAAATGAAAATATTGAGAGTAAATGTGGTTGGTCTCCTTTTAATGGAGATAAATTTAAGGGAACTCCAACTCACACAATTATTGCAGGAAACATTAAAATGCAAGATGGTAAAATATTAGGTGATCCCGATGGAACACCTTTAAAATTTAGATAAGCTTTACCGTAAAACTATTAACTAGAACAACTCCAATAACAATAAGGAACAGTCCAGCAATGGCTTGCCAAGCAAGTGTTTGTTTAAAAAATATGTACCCAAGTATTGCTATTGTAAACACACCAAGTCCACTCCATGTTGCGTACACAATCGCTATTGGAAGTTTATCCATAACAAAAGTCATTAAATAGAATGAAGTAAGATAAAATATTGCAAGACAAACTGTTGGTATAACTTTTGTAAAATTTTGTGATACTGGCAACAACATTGTTCCAGCTACTTCACAAAATATTGCAATAGATAAAAAAAAATATGTTTTAATCATTATTTAAAATTTTGTTATCAATTAGGTCTCGCTTGATCTCGTCAAGGATTGCAGGATCATCAATCGTAGGAGGCACTTTATACTCAGCACCATCAGCAATTTTTCTAATGGTTCCTCTTAAAATTTTACCAGATCTTGTTTTAGGTAATCTTTTTATAACAATTACTACTTTAAATGCAGCAACAGGCCCGATTTTATCTCTAACCATTTGAATACATTCTTTTGATATAGTTTCATTATCTTTATCTACTCCTGACTTTAAAACAACAAGTCCAATAGGTAATTGTCCTTTTAATTTATCTGCAATTCCAAGTACCGCACATTCGGCGACCGATTGATGTTCAGATAAAACTTCTTCAATAGCACCTGTTGATAATCTGTGACCTGCAACATTAATAATGTCATCTGTTCTAGACATAATCCAAATATAACCATCCTCATCAATATGACCCGCATCATAAGTTTGATAGTAACCCTCATAATTAGTCATATAGTTTTCTTTGTATCTTTGATCAGCATTCCATAATGTTGGAAATGTTCCTGGAGGCAATGGAAGTTTAACAACAATATCTCCCATTTCATTTGGTTTTGCTAATGTTTGGTCTGGTTTAATAATCTTAACGTCATAACCAGGAACAGCTTTACAAGCTGAGCCATATTTAGTTTCCATCATCTCTATTCCAGTGCAATTGGAGCTAATCGCCCAACTAGTTTCTGTTTGCCACCAGTGATCAATTACCGGAACCTTAAGTAAATTTTCTGCCCATTTAATTGTATCTGGATCTGCTCTTTCTCCCGCAAGGAATAGGCTTTCAAAACTACTTAAATCATATTTTGAGAAAAACTTACCTTCAGGATCTTCTTTTTTAATAGCTCTGAAAGCAGTAGGTGCTGTGAATAGTGATTTTACTTTATAGTCAGATATGATTTTCCAGAAAGCTCCAGCATCAGGAGTGCCAACGGGCTTTCCTTCAAATAGAACAGTAGTACATCCTTTGAATAACGGAGCATAAACAATGTAAGAGTGTCCTACAATCCAGCCAATGTCACTAGCTGACCACCAAATATCATCAGCATCAATGTTGTAAATATTTTTCATAGTCCATTTTAGAGCAACTATGTGACCCCCAGTATCTCTAACTATTCCTTTTGGAGTGCCTGTCGTTCCAGATGTATAAAGAATATAAGCAAGCTCATTTGAATTCATTTCTACACAATCAACATCGGATGCACTTGAAACAACTTCATCCCAACCAACCTCCATTGGAGCATTCAATTTTACTTCATGACCTGGTCGTTGAAATAAAACCATTTTATTAATTTTATGATTAGCTAGTTTAATAGCTTCATCTACCAAAGGTTTATATTCAACTGTCCTCCCAGGCTCAAAACCACAAGAGGCTGTAACTAATAGTTTTGCTTTACTGTCATCTATTCTGCTTGCAAGTTCGTTTGAAGCAAAACCACCAAAGACCACAGAATGTATTGCCCCAATTCTTGCACATGCTAACATTGCAATAACGGCTTCAGGGATCATTGGCATGTAAATAATTACTCGATCACCTTTAAGAACACCCTGATCTTTAAGAGCCCCAGCGAACTTTGAAACTTTTGATCTAAGTTCTTCGTAAGTGAATTGACTTTTGTTATTTGTAATAGGACTATCGTAAATTAACGCAGTTTTTTTACCTCTACCTTGGTCAATATGGATGTCTAAAGCATTATAACATGTATTGGTTACACCATCTTCAAACCATTTATAGAACGGAGGATTAGATTTATTTAAAATTTTAGTCGGTTTTTTAAACCAAAAGATATCATTTGATGCTTCTTGCCAAAACTTTTCGGGATTTTGAATAGATTGATCATAAATTTTATTAAATTTATCTGACATAGTTTTTGATTCGAATGTTTAAATTTTGTTGGTTTTTAACTTAAAAATTGTATTTAATTTTAAAAAATAAGTAAAATCAATGATTATTAGACATAATTAACTCTTCAATAATCTCAATTAATTTGTTATTTAACGGCCAATCTTGGTTAGGGGAAACCTTAACCTAGTTTATATAAACTAAATAAATAAAAACTAACTAAAGAGGGAGTTTTTTTATGAAAAAACTTAAATTGTTTGCTCTTACAGCTGTTGCCCTAATGGGTGTTACAGGTGTAGCAAACGCAGAGACAGTGATGTTAGCTCAGGATGATTTCGTAGGTATTTCATTTTGGTTAGTATCAATGGCTTGTTTAGCTGCTACTGTATTCTTTTTCTTAGAAAGAAGTTCAGTTCCAGCTGGTTGGAGAGTTTCAATGACAGTTGCTGGTCTAGTAACTGGTATTGCATTCGTACACTACATGTACATGAGAGATGTATGGATCATGACTGGTGACTCACCAACTGTTTACAGATACATTGACTGGTTAATTACAGTGCCACTACTAATGTTAGAATTCTATTTTGTTCTTTCAGCAGTAAACAAAGCAGATTCAGGAATTTTCTGGAGACTGATGTTAGGTACA
>Ga0257114_1001039_pt1 | contig 20533 bp, 21 predicted proteins | sample SI112_10mmetaG_FD_190149 | JGI IMG/M metagenome (GOLD analysis project Ga0257114, IMG submission 190149) | Marine microbial communities from Saanich Inlet, British Columbia, Canada - SI112_10m | ecosystem: Environmental > Aquatic > Marine > Inlet | place: Canada: British Columbia | collected...
AAATTGCCAAATAGGGATTTGGGATTTGGTTATATCTAAAAATTTGATAATTACAATTTAGATTATTTTGAAACTCTTCTAAAATAAAATTATCAGTACGGCGACTATCTAAAATTAATAAATTAGCTTGCATTTTATTACTGATTTTATTGCAAATTTTTCTCAAATTTTGGGCATTATTTAAAGTAAATTGGTTTTTTTTAGAAGAGCCACCAAGTAATAATACAATTTTTGGTTTTGTAATTTTTTTTAAATCAGAGCTAAATTTTTGATATTCTAATTGTAATTTCTTTTGGTTAATTTTAGTTAAAGCACCTAAACTTCTAATAATATTGTGAGAGTTATATTTCTTATCATGATCTGGTAAAATTACTAAATCAAATTGTTTAAAATTAAGATTTGGATTCATAATTTGAACCAAAAAGCTATTTTTATGATATTTTTTTAAAAAAATAGCGATTTTGGCCAATTTACGACCGGTAGAAATGATAATATCAGGTGATTTGGAATTGATTAATTCCTGCTTTAAATCAGAATTAATGCCAATTAGGGATTCAAATTGTAAGAAATTTGGTAATTTTGCTAATTTATTATAGGAAATTTCCTTAATTTGGTAATTATCAGAGATATTTTGAGCCAGACCAATGCTTTGGGAATTATTCCCCGCACGATCATCGATCAAGGCCCAAATTAACATAAATTATGTGATATTTTTTTGGTTTTTTCCCAATCAGCATCAAAAATAGCTAAACCCTTATCAGTTAATGGATGAGAAATTAATTGTTTAAAGACTTTTCCGGGAATTGTTGCCACATCAGCCCCAATTTTTGCTGATTCAATAATATGGATTGGAGTTCTAATTGAAGCAGCAAGAATTTCAGTTTCAAATTCTGGGTAATTATCATAGATTGCTCTAATATCAGCAATTAAATCTAGGCCATTATGAGAAATATCATCTAATCTACCAATAAAAGGCGAGATATAAGTTGCACCAGCCTTAGCAGCTAATATTGCTTGAGCAGCAGAAAAGCAGAGTGTAACATTGGTTTTAATTCCCTTATTAGAAAAATATTTACAAGCTTTTAAACCTTCCATTGTAAGAGGTAATTTAATGCAAATATTATCGGCAATATCATATAATTTTAGACCTTCCTTGATCATATTTTCGGTATCTTTTGCCACAACTTCAGCACTGACAGGTCCCTCAACTATTTCAGTGATTGCTTTGATAATTTCAAAAAAGTTACCATCCTCTTTGGCAATTAATGATGGGTTTGTTGTAACACCATCAACCAATCCAGAATTTGATAATTCTTTAATTTCCTCTATATTTGCTGTATCTATAAAAAATTGCATATTATTACTATTATTATTAATCAGAATTAAATTTATTTACTTTTTCCTTTATCTTTATATCATTGGATTATATTTAAGATGGTAAACATTATAACAATTATTAAGGAATGAAATTTATGCTCTGACCAATATGATTAAAAAACTTCTCTACATATTGTCATTTTCTATTATTTTTGTCAATGATCTATCTTTTGCCAAGGAAATTAAAATTATTGCTAAAATTGATAATCAAATTATCACCAATATTGATCTTGAGGATCGTTATAATATGTCACTTTTTTTGGCACAGATTAATCCTAAATCTCAAAAGCAAAAAGAAATTATCAAGGATCAAATTTTAGAACAGATGATTAATGAAAAATTACAATTAATCGATATTCAGAAAAATCAAATTACCGATAATGAAATAGAGCAAAAAATTGACCAAATAATTTCTAATAATAATCTAAATTTAGAAAAAATATCTCGTAAAAAACTTGCTCTCAAACAATATCGAGAACAAATTAAAATCAAAATTCTTTTTAGCCAATTAGTCAAAAATAAGATTTCTCCACAAATTAAAATCAAAAACTCTGCCATTAATGATATTTTGGAAATTAACAATATTAAAAAAGAGATTATCTCTTTTAAAATTTCGGAGATTTATCTCGCCAAAAGTGATAATTCTGCCAAAATTGCCAAAATATTCTTTACGGAATTGCAAGATGGTGCTGATTTTAAGAAATTATCAAAAGAATTTTCCAATCTATATGATGATATTTTATTAGATGAGGAATATTGGGTTGGGGAAGGGGAGTTACATCCAAAATTATATCAAGAAATTGTTAATTTAGAACAAAATCAAATTTCTAATCCAGTTGAATTAAATGGCGATTATTATATTTTTAAAATAATTGATAAAAAATTTCTTCCTAATATTAAAATTGATAATTTGGATGAAATTGAAGATATAATTTTTAGAAGAGAGTTAAATTTAGCAATTAAATCCTATATTTTAGATTTAAGGAAAAATAGCAATATTAAATTATTTTAAAATTGGAAATCAAAGATTTTAAGAAAAATAAATTATTTAATCGCAGAATCCTAATTTTAGGGCTATTTAAGCTTGTTCTTTTTATTACTATTACCATTCGTTTAGCCTATTTACAATTATTCAAAAATAAGGAATATTCAATAAAATCCGATAAAAACCGTATTAAATTGGTAATTCATCCTGCTCCAAGAGGTGATATTTATGATAGAAAGGGTGTTGCTTTAACCTCAAATAATAAAAATTATAAATTACTACTATATCCCAGAAGTTCTGATAGAACAAAAGATGTTATTTCTAAAATTAGCAATATTTTACAGATTGATCAAAATAAAATTAATAATATATTACAAAAAATTAAGAAAAATAAGTCCTATCTTGGTGCAATTACCTTAATTGAAAATATTAAATGGGATGATTTATCTCGCTTAGAAGTTAATAAATATAAATTAAAAGATACAGCAATTGAGGTTGGTATTAGCCGTAATTATAATTTTCCATATCAAAATTCTCATATTACTGGTTATGTTTCATTGCCAAATGAAAAGGAATCATCTAATAAAAAGGAGAAAATTTACAAACATCCAGATTTTCGTACTGGTAAAAGTGGTATAGAAAAAAGTTTTGATAATAATTTAAGGGGTAAATATGGTGTGAGATATGTTGAAATTAATGCTTATAGTATTCCTATTCAAACCTTGTCACACACTAAAAGTTCTAAAGGAAAGAATATTTATTTAACTATCGATAATGAATTGCAAAAGGAGTCTTATGATTTATTAAAAGATAAAAAAGCTTCCTTGGTTTTAATGAATATTCATAGTGGAGAAATATTATCCTATATTTCAACACCATCTTTTGATCCTAATTTATTCTCTGCAGGCATTACTAATGAAGATTGGACATCATTGGTTAAAAATCCTGATAAGCCTTTAAATAATCGTCCTATTTCTGCCCTTTATCCTCCTGCTTCAACCTTTAAATTAATGTCGGCAATTGGCGCTTTGGAATCTGGCTTTAATCCTAAGGAAAAAATCAATTGTACAGGTTCTTTTCGTGTTGGTAATAGGGTTTTTAAATGTTGGAAAGAGGATGGTCATGGTCATTTAGATTTGGAAGGTGCCATTAAACACTCATGCAATATTTATTTTTATAAAATGGCTCAGGATATTGGCTTTGCAAGAATTGCTAATATTGCTCGCAAATTTGGTTATGAACAAAATTTTGGACTTAATATTGGATCCGTCTTAAATGGCAATATTCCAACGCCGGAATGGAAAATGAAAAGATTCGGCCAAAAATGGGTCGGTGGGGATGATGTAAATGCTATTATTGGTCAGGGTTATGTTTTGGCCAATCCTTTGCAAATTGCCCTTGCAACAGCAAGAATTGCCAATGATGGTAAGGAAATTATTCCAACCTTAGTAAAGGATCAAAATATTATTAGATCAAATTTATTATTGCCAAAATTTACTATTGCTAGTCAAAATAATTTAGAATTTTTAAGAAATTCAATGTCTAAAGTAGTAAATGAGGAGGGTGGCACGGCCTATTATCGTAGAATAAGGGAAAAAGGCTTCCAAATGGCAGGAAAAACTGGAACTTCGCAGGTAATTTCTGGTATTAAATCGGGTGATGATAATAGTAAAAAAGATCATGCAATTTTCACTGCTTTTGCACCAATAGATAGGCCAAAATTTGCAATTTCAGTAGTAATAGAAAATATAGGTTTTGGCTCAACCTATGCTGCACCAGTTGCAAGAGATATATTACTTTCTACCCAAAAAAGATATTCTTAATTTAAAACTACCCCAAAGGATAGTCAAAGTTGCTACGCAACTTTGGTGGGGGTGGATGCCACAAATAAAAAACTAAATGATAATTGGTATTACCGGTATAAATCCTGAATCATATCCTGATATTTATTATTTTTATTAAGCCAAATATCAAGAAAAATTTTCCCAAAATAAATATCCTCAATTGCACCAGTAAAATCACCATTATGATATAATTCTACTTTAGATTTTTTATATCTTGCCTCAATAATATCTGATTTTTTTACATTTGGAAAAATAGATAGTAATTTTTGATAATATTTTTCTATATTATCAATATTATGATAGCGATTAATTTCTTCAATTGAAGATTTGGCCAGCTCCTCCTTTTTAAAATTTAGATTATATTTAATAAAGATAGAGAAATTATTTTGATATATTTTCCCAAATTTCAGGAAATTTTTATTATTAAGGCATAGATAAATATCATAAATATCAAGTAAAAAATAGGTAAAATTATGATGATTACAATATTTATAATTAGATTTTAAGGCAACATCCTCTGCTTTAATATTTGTGGTTAAGATGATGATTGAGAAGGTCAAGATTATTTTAATTCTTGAAAACATTAATTAGGATTTTATTCCTTCAATGATTTTCTCCATTCTCATACCTCTTGATCCCTTAACTAAGATAATATCACCATTATTAATGATGGATTTGATATTTTCGGCAGCATGATTGGCACTATCAAAATAAAGAATTTTACCTTTCAGAGAATTTTTATTGATATTGCTCATTAATTTTCCAACTAGTAAGATTCTATCAATTTTAGAATTAGCTAAATTATCACCAATTCTAACATGTTCAGATATTTCCCTTTCCCCCAATTCAAACATATCACCTAAAATGATAGTTACATTATTTTTAGAGTTAGATCTCTTAATATCATTTAAATATTCAATAGCAGCCAAAATTGAAGTTGGATTGGCATTATAACTATCATCAATAATGGTTAAATTAAGGTTATTCTTAGAAATTTTGATAATATTTCCCCTGCCATTTCTTAATTCAATTTCAGAAAATAATTTAAGAATATTATTTAAATCTATATTTAATATTTTAAGAATTGCCGTTACAATAAGAGAATTAAAAATTACAGCTTGATGGATGCTATTAATTTCATAGGTGATATTTTCTCTTTCTTTATTAAATAAAATGGAAATTTTAGATGATAATTTATTTTCAATATTTTCAATTGAGGTAATTCTAATGTCACCAGTTTCATCAAAACCAAAATTAATAATATTATCTTCGGGAATATTTAATTGTAGAGCCTCATTTTTTAGAAAATCAAAATATTGATTATCACGATTAATAAGGACAAATCCATCTTTTTTAAGGCCAGTAAAAATCTCAGATTTGGCTTTGGCAATTTCAGTTTCATTATTAAAATTACCAATATGAGCTGAGTTAACGCTGGTAATTACAGCAATATCTGGCTCAATCATTTTGGATAAATATTCTATTTCTCCAGCATGATTCATCCCTACCTCAATTACTGCAAAATCCAAATCTTCTGCTAAATTTGCTAAGGTAATTGGTACGCCAAAATGATTATTAAAATTGCCATAGGTTGAATAGCAATTAGAAATTTTAGATAGGATAGAAGAGCACATATCCTTAACTGTTGTTTTACCTACACTACCAGTAATGGCAATAATTTTGGCCTTGCTTCTATGCCTAGCAAATAAAGCTAATTTATTAAGGCAATTTAAACTATCATTGACTAAAATTATTCTTTCATCATTTTGGAATTCTTCTGGAATTTCGCTAGCTAAAATGATAGATGCACCATTTTCAAAGGCTTTATTAATAAAAAGATGACCATCATTATTATCGCCTTTAATGCAAATAAAAAGGCTATTATTTGTAACTCTACGACTATCAATTTCTACTAAATCAATCTCAATATTATGAGATATGTTATCTGTGATAATTTCCTCTTTTAAGGCAAGCCTTATATCTTCTATACTCCAAATTGACATAGTTCTTTTTGAATTTCATTAATATCTTCGTTATTAAATCTTGCTCCAATTTTTTGTATAATTTTTGAAGCTAATAAATTACCAATTTTAGCACTTTCTTCTAAATTTAGATGATTTGATAGGGAAAATAAGAATCCTGCAGCAAAAGCATCACCAGCACCAGTGCTATCAGTAATATTATCAATTTTGCTAGTTTTAATATGTTGTAAATTATCCTTAGTAATAACAGCTGAACCATTAGCAGCCATTGTTACAATAATTTTGATATTAGGGTTAATTTTAAAAATATTATCATACTTATAATGTTCTAAAATTGCTCCAGTAATATCGGTCAAAATTTTAATTTCATCCTCATTAGCAAATAAAATATCGATATTTTTAATTAATTTTAAAAATGACTCCTTATGTCGTGAAACGCAAAAACTATCAGATAGGGTAAAGGCAGTTATTTTACGATTATTTTTTGCTTCCTCTGTAATATTTTCTAATATGGAAATTGTATTTTCCTTATCCCATAAATAGCCTTCAATATAAATTATTTCAGAATTATTGATAATTTCCTGATTATGAATATCCTCCAATTCTGATGATTCTCCAAGATAAGTAAGCATTGTTCTTTCACCATCCTCTTTTGAAACTAAAATAAATGATTTAGAGGTAGAATTATTAAGATCGGAATATTGGGCATTAAAATCACAATTTATTTCTGATAAATTTTTAGAGAAAATTTTTCCAAATTGACCTTTTCCTATTTTTCCAGTAAATGAGCATTTAGTACCAAGAGCAGAAATTGCAGCAACGCTGTTACATGCCGAACCTCCAGCGGATATTTTTTGATATTCTAAAAGCGATAATTTTTCAGCGGTAACTTTATCAATTAAAGTCATGGAACCTTTTGTAATAGAATTTTCAATCAGGAAATTATCATCAATTAAGATTAATATATCAACAATAGCATTACCTAAGGCTGATACTAAATATTTCGAACTCATGAAATAATAATATAATTTAAACCATCATCCCAATAATCAAAATTTGATTAGAAATATTGTAAAATATTCTAATGGGTTATCATATAGGTAAATTTTGAATAAATATCCTATTATGATGGCAATTGATATAATGCATTTTCTGTGGTTAATTTATGGTAGCGAAGGAGGGACTTGAACCCCCGACCAACGGATTATGATCCCGCTGCTCTACCAACTGAGCTACTTCGCCAAGAATTACAGAATATTTTATGAAATATATCGCAAAATATTCTGATAAAATATTATTCTTCTTCTGCAACAGCTTCAATCTCAGCTTCTTCAGGATTTTTATCATTATTTTTTAAATCTTCTTTTAAAGTTTTAATTTCCAGCTCATTTCTAGTTACAATTAAAGAAATATTAATATTAACTTCAGAATGAAGATTTACTTTAATATTGTAAATACCAATTTCTTTAATTGGTTGAGCAATTTTAATATCAGATTTTATAAGAGAAAGTCCAGTAACTTCTTTTAATTTAGCAATAATAGTAGTGGCATTAACTGAGCCATATAATCTGCCATCATCAGAAGCATTTTCAATGATTATAACTTCCTTATTATTAAATTCTTTTCTGCTATTATTGGCGGAAGAAATTAATTCCTCTTCTTTTTTTTCAATATCTTTTTTCTCGGCATTAAATTTTGCTTTATTAATAGGAGAATTATATATTGCCTTTTCTCTAGGGAAAAGGAAGTTTCTAGCATATCCTGGTTTTACATTTACAATTTCACCAATATCACCAAGATTTTTGATTTGCGAGGTTAAAATAACTTCCATAATTTTAAATTATTCAATATTAATTTTTTTAATAGGAGAAAGAAGTGCTAATTGACGAGCATTTTTGATTGCAGTAGCAAGCTTCTTTTGTTTTTTTCTACTAACAGCAGTAATTCTTGTAGATAGCATTTTACCTCTTTCAGAGATAAATTTTGATAATAAATCAACATTTTTATAGTTAATTTCTTCATCAGGAATATTTGCTAAAGGACAAGATTTTTTCCTCCTTAATCTGATATTTTGATTAATTAGGGAAATTCTTAGAAAATTATCTTCATTATTTTTATCTGTCATAATATTTTAACTTGCGATATTAATTGCTGCTATTTTTGCATCTAATTCAGTTTCTTTTCTGTTTTTCTTGTTGTCAGAAGCTTTTACAGAAAGGAAAAGGCGAGATTTTTCAGTTTTGTCATTAGAATTGAAGATTTTATTTCTAACTATATCTTCATTATATCTGGCAAATTTTTCAATCTTCTTAATAGTTTCATTATTTGCTTTAATTTTAAGCATAACATAATGAGATTTGGAGTTTTTATTGATTTTATATGCCAATGGCCTCAAGCCCCAATATTCCCTAAGGATAATTTCTGCCTTGGAATTTTCAGCAATTTTTTCAATATCTTGAAATAATAAATCTATATTTTCAGCAGTTAAATCCTTTCTCATTAAAAGGACAATTTCATAATAATTCATTTAAATATCACGTAATTTATAAAGTATAAACGGCATATGGTAAACCATATTATATTATTTATCAATCTTTTTTCTTGTAAAAAAACAAAAATTATTTCAACATCAATTTACAGGAAAATTTGATCAGTAGCCTTCTTCTAAAAAGTAATTTTCATAAATATAAATAGAATTATGGTTTTAATGCCGCATTGGCCCAAAAATATATCACTTTCTAACCGAGATAATCTCAATGATATTCAAATAATATTGGATAATTTAGGAAATCCAGAAAAATCATTACCTCCTGTAATCCATATTGCTGGTACAAATGGCAAAGCATCTAGCATGTCATTTTTATATGCAATTTTCAATGATGCTAATTATCAAATACATAATCATATTTCACCTCATATTCATCGTTGTAATGAAAGGATAATAATTGCTGGAAAGGAAATATCGGATGATAATTTATATCAAATTTTAGAAGAAATTCGTATTAATTCTCAAAATATTAATCTATCATTTTCGGAAGCAATGATAATTGCTGCTATCATTTCTTTTTCAAGAAATAAAGCCGATTTATGTCTTATAGAAACAGGGATGGGTGGCAGAATTGATCCGACTAATATTATTTCCGATAAAATTTTAACGATAATCACCCCAATTTCTTTTGATCATGAAGAGTTTTTAGGGCAAACAATTGCTGCAATTGCTAGTGAAAAAGCACATATTATGCGTTCTAATGTGCCATCAATCATTGCTCCTCAATCTCAGGAAGCGGGGAAAATAATTGAATTTCATTCCCTAGAAATTGGCAATATATTAAAACATTTTGACCAAGATTTTGATATTGAAATTAATGAGGATGATTCTTTTAATTTTAGATATAATAATCATATTTTGGAAAATTTACCAAAACCATCCTTGGAAGGTGAACATCAATATATTAACGCCGCAACAGCAATTGCAGCAATTTTTGCCTTAAAAGAATTTTATCCAAATAAATTCCAAATTACTGAAAATAATATCAAAAATGGACTGAAAATGTCTAAAAATGCTGGTAGATTGGAAAAAATTGATATTTTAAGGCCAAATTGGACAAAAAATGACCAAATTTGGCTCGATGGAGCTCATAATATTGCTGGTTTTTTTGCATTAGCCAGATGGTTAGAAGAGCAAATAATGTTTGATGAAATGAATGAAATTCAAAGAGAAAATTATTTAATTGTTGGATTTACCAAGGGCAAAGTCAGATCTGAATTTTTTTCCTTTTTTGAAGATATGATAGATTTTATTTGCCCAATTAGAGTTGCAGGTGAACCAAATCCTGAAAATTCTGAAATAATTGCCAAAAAGATTGCAAAAATACCCAATCAATGCCAAGATAATTTATTAGATGCTATTGATTTTCTTGTCCAAAAATCCCATAAAAATTGCCGAATTATAATAGCTGGCTCATTATATTTAGCTAGGGATTTGGTATGATTTAGGAGTTGTTTTATTTGTTGTATCCACAACCAAATGATATATATCTATTTTGGTTGAGGTGGATGCAACAAATAAAAATCCAAATGATGAGAGTTTTGTATAATACCAATTATCAAAAATTGTAAAATTCCTTCAATTCATCAAAAAAATATTGCCATAATTCATCCTTTTCATCAAGCCATTTGTTAGAATTTTGGTCATAAGAAAAATATTTTGCCCCTGTATTTGGTGAGGAAAACCATATTTTTTGGCTAGCACGATGTTTATTAATGACATATTTTTTATTTGTGGCAAAAATTTTAATTTCTAAAATACCATCAAGATAATCAACCTCAAAAATTGAATCAGCATCCTTATCTTCAATAAAATCTGCAATTTTCAATAATATTTTTTCAGCAAAAATTTCAAAATCAGTTTCATTCATATAGCTACAATTATTCATGATTAAATTAATATATTTTCTGCAATTTTGCCAAATTCCATCGCGATGGGGGAGGATTTTTCCTTATGGCAAATTGGCTCTCTATTATCATTGGCATCATTGATATTTTTTTCAATAGGAATTTCACCTAAAAAATTAATACTATGTTCTATGGCAAGATTTTTAATATTATTTTGGCCAAAAATATATTTTTTCTCTCCCTTTTCATCTGCCAAATAGGACATATTTTCAATAATTCCAGAAATTTTAATATTTAATTTTTCATACATATCAATTGATTTAACTAAATCAATAACAGCAATTGAAGATGGTGTAGAAACTAAAATTACGGAATCAATGTCAAATTTTTGCATCATTGTTAAATGCACATCGCCAGTGCCGGGAGGTAAATCAATAATCATTAAATCAATATCTTGCCATAATGTGCCATTAATCATTTGATTTAGGGCCTTTGTAATCATTGCACCTCGCCAAATTGCTGCAGATTCCTTTTCAAATAATGATCCCATTGAGATGGTTTTGATATTATAATTTTCTAAAGGAATAATTTTGCCATTCTCAAATTTTGGCTTTTCATTAAGATTCATTAAATATGCTAGGGAAGGGCCATAAATATCAGCATCGACTAAGGCAGTTTTTAGGCCAATACGATTAAAACTAATTGCTAAATTTGCAGCAATGGTAGATTTACCAACTCCACCTTTGGCAGAAGATATGGCAATTATTTTTTTAACATTAGCAACTTTTGATATTTCCTTAGCAGATTTTAATTTTTTATCAGAAGTTAAAAATATAGATATTTTGGTTTTAAAATGTTTTTCTAATTTTGTAATAATTAATTCTTCTAATTTGTGAGCTGATTCCTTAGTGAAATTATGGTTTGATAAATCAATTAAAATATCAATTTTATCATTTTTAACAGTAATTTTGGGATGTAGGCCGAATGATTGTAATTTTTGATCTAAAAAGATTATTTTATTAAAAATTGCCAAAACTGCTTTTTCTTTAAAAAATTTCATAATTTGCCAGAAAGATATTGAAAAATATCGTTATTTATTACTATAATCTATTTATATGTTTATTACATAACACAATAAATTAATCCATTAATTATGTCAAATGATAGTAATAAGGTTGCAGCAGATCCGTTATTTTTAGGTTTAACCAGGCCACCAATGGTTTTTGGTGTGAGTTATAAATTGGCAGGCTTAAATATGCTTGCTTCACTTTTAACTTTTATTACAACTAGTGATTTTTTTTATCTTTTGGTTTTAATGCCTTCTTTACATGGTTTATTTTATCTCTTATGTTTAAAAGAACCAAGAGCAATTGAGCTATTGATTACAAAAAACTCTAAATGTAGTATTTGTAAAAATAGGTCTAATTATAATAGTACTAATTCCTATGATTTATATTAAATAAAATAACATGAATATCTCAAAAATATCTTATGGCAAAAATGCCCCTGAAATTGTAAATGTAATAATTGAAGTTCCAATGAATGCTGATCCTGTTAAATATGAAATTGATAAGGATTCTGGAGCTCTTTTTGTTGATAGATTTATTGCAACCCCAATGTATTATCCTTGTAATTATGGTTTTGTACCAAATACATTATCTGATGATGGTGATCCTGTGGATGTTTTGGTGGTTTCAGAATTACCTTTAATGCCAACTTCAGTAATTAAAGCCAAGCCAATTGGTGTTTTAATTATGGAGGATGAAAAGGGTATGGATGAAAAGATTATTGCTGTTCCTGCCTTAAAAACTAATTCTGAATATGAAAATATAGCAAGCTATACAGAATTAAATAAATCCTTACTTGATAAAATTTCTCATTTTTTTGAAAGATATAAGGATTTAGAAAAAAATAAATGGGTTAAGGTCAAGGGATTTGAAGATGCTGCTAAAGCCCAACAATTAATTAAGGAAGCAATTGAAAGAGAAGCAAATAAATAATAATCAAAAAACAGCCTTAATAGCATTAATTGGTCCACCAAATGCTGGAAAATCAAGCTTGACTAATAAATTATTAGGACAAAAAATTTCCATCGCTTCTCACAAGGTGCAAACTACCAGAAATGTTATTAAGGCTATTCTCACTGAAAATGATACGCAATTAGTATTATTTGATACTCCTGGTATTTTTATCCCCAAAAAAGAACGACCTTTAGAAAGATATATTGTTAAAAATGCTTGGCAGGCAATTCGCCAAATTGATAATATTTTTCTTTTAATTGATGGTGGGCAAGTTGAAAGAGGTATTAATAATATTAAAAATATTATTTCTGATCTTAAAAAGCACGAAATTATCCCTCATATTATTATTAATAAAACTGATTTGATTAAATCTGACATTAGGGAAATTACTGATCAGATTTTAGATCTTGGAATTGAAAAAATCTTTTTCACTTCAGCTAAAAATGGTGATGGTATTAATGAATTAAAAAAATATCTCTTTAATTTGGCAATTAAGGGCAGTTGGATGTTCCCAGAGGATGACATTTCTGATATTTCTATGAAATTTATGGCTTCAGAAATTACAAGAGAAAAATTATTCTTAAAATTGAAAGAAGATTTACCCTATGCCATTGATATTGAGACTGAAAATTGGCAAGAGGATGATAAGGCTATAAAAATCCATCAAGTAATTTATGTTTTAAAAGATAGTCAGAAAAAAATTATCATTGGTAAGAATGGCAGTTTTCTTAAAAATATAGGATTATCTTCCCGTATTGAAATTTCCAAAATATGTGGCAAAAAAGTTCATTTATTTTTATTTGTAAAAATTAAGGAAGATTGGATGATGAACCTATCCCAAATCCGCTAATATCATTTCCCATCTAAAAAACTATGTTAAAAGATTGAACAATCTAGTTTCGTCTTTTTATCTGATATTCGAAAAAGCCTTGGGAAATATTGTCCATTTTTAAATGGAAAATGGTATAATATCAACCTCCTTAACTCCTCCCAATGAAGAAAAAGCGGAAAAGAAGAAAAGATGATTTGGTGGTGGTGGATGGAATAAATAAAAATCTAAATGATATAGATATTTGTTAAAAACTGTCATCTAACCCTAACCAAAATCAAAGATTTTGAGCCTCCCACAAAGAGGGTTGAATAAGAAAAATTGATCTAAACAACTTTGGTGGAACAGTTTGTGGAGCCTTTAACATTAAATTTTATAATCATCAACCAATATTGAGTCAAATAAGGCATCTTCACTTTTGTACAATTGATCAAATTCATCCTTTGTGATAATATTTTGATGCAAGGCCTTATCAAGAAGTGATTTGATTGGTAATTTTGGTAATTTATTTTGTTTGATTGCTAATTTGATATTTTCTCTAGATTTAAGGCTTGATTCATATAATTTAAGGGCATTTTCTAATCTTCCTAAAATTTCATCCTTCTCATCAGGAAGGTAAATGCCAGATGTTAACTGATCTTTTAAAAATCCGGATTGGCAATAATTTGATACAATTTCCTTTTCTAAAATATCTTTAGAGCCATGAGAAAAAGGATTTAATTTGAATAAAATAGCAAAGGGTAGGGTGATTAATTTGCTGATTGGATTGGTAAATAAATTGCGGAATATTTCATCGAAAGATTTTTGAATTTCAAATAATAAATCATCCAAAATATATTTGATGGTTTTTTCTTCATTGATGTTTTTTCCCTCATTTTGGAATTTTTTAAGAACAGAAATCATCAGATACATTCTGGAAAGAATATCGCCAAATCTGGCATTGATTTTTTCTTGCATTTTGATATTTCCACCAAATTTAATAATTGCTAAATCAGCAAAATAAGCAAATGAGGCTGAGACCCAAGCAATTTTCCTTTCATATTTAGCATTAATGCCAAATAATTGGTTTGGAATATGGCAATAGCCACGAGTTAATGAAAGGCAAATCATACGAATTTTATTACGCAAAATATAACCTAAATGTGCCGATAAATAAAGATCAAAACCTTTTAAATCATTATTTTGTAAAGCTTCATTTTCTCGATATAAATATGGGTGACACATAATAGCACCTTGACCAAATTGAATTAGGCTGCGTGTGATGATATTTGAGCCTTCAACAGTAACGCCAATTGGGGCGGAAAAATAAGCATTAGAAAGTAAATTTCTTTTACCTCGGATAATTCCAGCACCAGCAGCAATATCCATAGCATCTTTAGTAATATCACGGAACATTTCGGTAGAATGATATTTGGCAATGGCACTAATAACAGCGGGTTTAGCACCTGAATCAACTGCACCAGAAGTGAATGATCTAATAGCGTCTAAAATATAGGTACGGGCAAAAATTTTAGCCAAAATCTTTTCAATTGAGCCAAATTTTACGATAGGCAAGCCAAATTGATGCCTAATAGAAGCATAATTTGCAATATAGCGTGATACCAGTTTTGCACCTCCAGAGCTGGTTGAAGGTAAGGAAATTCCTCTTCCAGCGGCAAGTGATTCCATTAGCATTTTCCAGCCCTTTCCAACACCATCCTTACCACCAATTATTGCATCTAAACCGATGATAACATCCTTACCATCAACAGGAGAATTTATGAAAGGGGTGGATAATGGATCATGTCTTCTACCTTGAATTATACCTTTAATATCATGAGGTATAAGGGCACAATTAATGCCCAAATCTTCACCCATTTTAAGGAGATTTTCAGGATCTCTCAATTTAAAGGCTAAGCCAATTACGGTGGCAATTGCCCCAAGTGTGATATATCTTTTACTCCAATTTAATTTAATTTTGATATTATCATCAGCATCTTTAAATAAAACACCATGCGAAGAAATTGAAGCTGCATCGCTACCAGCATTTGTTTCGGTCAATGCAAAACATGGTATATCTTGACCAGAAGCTAATCTTGGTAAATAATAATTTCTTTGTTCATCAGTACCATAATGTAATAATAGTTCTGCAGGTCCAAGAGAATTGGGAACCATGGCAGTAATTGCTAAAGGTGCTGATCTGGATGATAATTTTTCAATGATAGAGCTATGACCAAAGGCTGAAAATTCTAAACCACCATATTTTTTAGGAATTATCATGCCAAAAAATTTATTTTCTTTTAAATATTGCCAAATTTTTGGTGGAAGATCATTCAATTTGTAAATTTCATCATCCTTGGCCATTTGGCACAATATTTCAACTTCATTATCAATAAAATGGCGTTCTTCTTTTGATAATTTTGGATAATTTTCTGCAAATATTTTTTTAAAATTAGGTTTTCCAGAAAATAATTGCCCATCAACCCAAACAGTACCAGATTTTAAGGCGGTTAATTCTGTTTTGGAGATATTTGGTAATAATTTGGCAATTTTAATGAGTGAAAAAATTGGTAAGGTAATGATATTTCTCCTAAAAAAGCCAATTCCTATGATTAATGTTAGGATAATATACCATGAGAAAGATATTAAATCTGGCTGAAAACTAATAAAAATTACCAGACCAATCAAAAACCAAGATAAAATTGAAAATTGATGATAAGCAAAAAATATTGCGGCTATTAATAGAATTATATTAAAATAGGGAATTATCGTAAAAACTTCCGCTAATCGTGAAATTGTTGCGTTAAAATTTTGATATAAAGCCAATAAATAATTTCCTATTTTATCAAAATTCATTTTTGTTTAATTGAGATTGATTAATTTTAAAAATTCATTCCTTTTTTGAGGATCTTTTTTAAAAATACCTGTCATTTGGGTAGTAATAGTACTAGAAGAGATTTTATGCACCCCACGAGTTGTCATACATTGATGAGCAGCATCGCAAATAATTGCCACACCCTTTGGTTCTAAAATATTTTGTAAATCATTGGCAATTTGTGCTGTCATTGTTTCTTGAGTTTGCAATCTCTTAGCGTAAATATCGGCCAGACGAGCCAATTTACTGATACCAACAATTTTTTTATTAGGAATATAACCAATATGAATTTTACCAATGATTGGAACCATATGATGTTCGCAATGAGATTCTAAACGTATATCTCTAACAATTACAATTTCATCATAATTTTCAACCTCTTCAAAAACTTTACCTAAAACATCTTTAGCATCAATATTATAACCAGAAAAAAATTCCTTATAAGCATTAATAACTCTTTTTGGAGTTTCAACCAATCCTTCCCTATTTGGATCATCACCAATCCAAGAAATTAGGGTTTTTACTGCTCCCATTGCTTGCTTGTCAGAAATTTTACTGCCTGTCATTTTATTTAATTTGAATTTAATAATCATCATCATAGGATATAAAATAATTTAGTCAATTTTTTTTAGAATTTTTAGATGAAACAAAAACCAATAATTGGCATTATTCTAGACTGGCAAGAAAAGGGTACCTTTTCTGATTTTACACATTTCGCTCTTCGTACCCATTATTCTGAAGCAATTTGCCTCGCTGGAGGATTGCCTTTTATGATTCCTTATTCTGAAATTGATATTATTGATGATTATTTATATCAAATTGATGCTCTGTTAGTACCTGGCGGTTTTTATGCTATGCCCAATGATTGGTATATTGATAATAAGGATGGATCACCCTATGAAATTACTCCAAGATTTGAATTTGAATCTCAAATGCTTTTAAAAGCTATCAAAAAAGATGTGCCAATTTTAGGAATTTGTGGTGGTATGCAAGTAATTGCCGGTCTTATGGGTTGTAAATTAATTCCTGATATTAAAAAATATATTGGAACGGATATTGAGCATTTTGATTTGTATCAAGATCATGAAATGACTATAAATCCTAATACAATTTTGTATAAAATTTTAGGACAAGATAAATTTATCGGTAATTCTCACCATAATGAGGCTATTATTGAAATTGCCAATAATGTGATAATTTCTGCCAAAACAGCAGATGGTGTTATTGAAGCAATTGAATTAAATGATAAAAATTTTATCATTGGGCTGCAAGGCCATCCAGAAATGAAATGCTCTAAAAAAGAGGACCTAACCAAATTTAACCCAGATCATTTAATTTTTAAGGAATTTGTCAAAAGAGCACATGAAAATAACCATAAAAAGGCCTGAAAATTGGCCAATTTTACAAAATAATCAAAAAATTCCGGTAATTTTCCCTGCTTTTGGAATTTTAGATGCAGAAAAACAGAAAATTGAGAATTTTTTAAGAAATTGGCAATTAGAAACTGTTTTTTATCAAGCAAAATATCCAAATGATTTAGAATTTTTAGCAAATGGCGATCAAGATCGCTTGGAAGAATTGCAAAATGCTTTTAATGATAAAAATTCTAATATTATTTTTTGTGGATCTGGTGGCTATGGTTCTGCCAGAATTATTCCTGAATTATTAAAATCTGATATTTATTTAGAAAATAAAATTTTTGCTGGATTTAGTGATATTACCAGCTTGCATTTGGCTTTTAATAATTGCCTTAATATTCCTACTCTTCATAGCCCAATGTTAAAGCAAATTGCTAAGGGTAAAATTTCAGATCATAGCATTGAATTTTTATATAATATTTTAACAGATAAAGAATATGAATTATCTTATAATATTCAGCCATTAAATAAATTAGCTAAAAATATTGGAAATATTACTTTACCAAAATTATTAGGTGGCAATCTGAGCCTCATTCAAACTTCTATTGGTACCGATTGGCAAATTAACAAAAAGGGTGATTATTCTTTATTGATTGAGGAATATGATGAGAAATCCTATGCCATTGATCGTATGTTAAATCACTTAAAAAATGCTGATATTTTTTCTAATTGTCGGGCAATTTTTATTGGTGATATCAGTAAAATTGATAATCAAAATTATTTAATTGCAATTTTAGATGATTTTGTCAATAAATTAAACATTCCTATTTTTAATATTGATAATATTGGTCATAAAAGAGATAATTTAGCAATTATATTGGGTCAGGATATCAATATTTTAGATTAATAAAATGATAAATCATTGTTTTAATGGATTAAGATGATTCTTAAATCAACTTCCTATATTATCCGCTTCATTATTCGGATCAGTTGATGTTGATGATCGATCAAGTACAACTAGCTCAACTAGAGAACCTAATTCAAACCATATTGTAAGTGAAGCTACCGACTCAATTGGATCATCAACTTCATGCCCTATTGCATCACGACCAAGTGGTAATAATACCATTTCCCATCTAAAAAACTATGTTAAAAGATTGAACAATCTAGCTTCATCTTTTTATCTGATATTCGCAAAAAGCCTTGGGAAATATAGGTATATTACCCTCATTTTTTACAAATATCAAATAAAAATATTTTGCTATATTGTCCATTTTTAAATGGGAAATGGTATAATACAAATAGAGCAAGATAGTTTTTCAACTATTTACTTTACAAAGAAAAAGTTTTTATCGATAATTTTCTTTTTAAAATAAAATCATATAGCTAAATGAGTGATCAAGTTAATTTAAATATCGAATCAGAAAATCAAAATAGCAAAAATATTACTTTAAATTTTGGCCCACAACATCCTGCCGCTCATGGTGTATTAAGGCTTATTTTAGAGATGGATGGGGAAGTTGTGAAAAGATCTGATCCTCATATTGGATTATTACATCGCGGTACTGAAAAATTGATGGAGCATAAAAGCTATATTCAAGCCTTGCCTTATCTTGATCGTTTAGATTATGTTTCACCAATGTGTCAAGAGCATGCTTATTGCATTGCTTTAGAAAAATTGCTAAAAATTGAGGTTCCAGTCCGTGCACAATATATTCGTGTTTTATTTAGTGAAATTACCCGTATTTTAAATCATATCATGGCCATTACTACTCAGGGTCTTGATCTTGGTGCTACTTCTCCTTTTTTATGGCTTTTTGAAGAGAGGGAAAAATTAATGGAATTTTATGAGAGGGTTTCTGGTGCCCGTTTACATTCTGCCTATTTCAGACCTGGTGGTGTAAATTATGATTTACCAAAAGGTATTTTAGAAGATATTACTGAATTTGCTGAAAAATTTCCAAAATATATTGATGATATGGAAACTCTTCTGACCAATAATCGTATTTTTAAGCAAAGAATGGTCGATATTGCCATTGTTACTAAAGAAGAAGCTTTGAGTTATGGCTTTTCTGGCCCAATGCTTCGCGGTTCTGGTGTTGCTTGGGATTTGCGTAAATCACAACCTTATGAAATTTATGATAGGATGGAATTTGACATTGCTGTCGGTAAAAATGGTGATTGCTATGATCGTTATTTGATCAGAGTTGAAGAAATGCGTCAATCAATTAAAATAATCAATCAAGTCATTGATCAAATTCCTGAAGGGGAATTTAAATCCAAGGATAAAAAAATCTCTCCACCAAATAGATCTGAAATGAAAGAATCGATGGAGGCGTTAATCCATCATTTTAAAATCTACACAGAAGGATATAAAGTGCCAAAAGGTGAATCCTATGGCTATGTTGAAGCCCCAAAAGGTGAATTTGGTGTTTATATTATTTCTGATGGTGGTTCAAAACCAGTAAGAGCAAGGCTTAGAGCACCAGGTTTTTATCATCTACAAGGCTTGGATTTTATGGCCAAAGGTCATTTATTATCAGATGTTGTATCGGTCATTTCAACACAAGATATAGTATTTGGTGAAGTGGATAGATAATTTTAACTATTTTTCATTATATCATCAAGATAATTTATTAATCATATGCCGTACTCCATAGGTGAAAAGATAGCACAGTTAAGAAATCAAATAAATACAATATGAAAAATCAAATAGAACTGATTCTATAAATAAGAAAGTCATGAAGTAATTATATTCTTTTTATAAATCTAGAATCTGACAAAAATAATATGCAACCATATTATGTAGCATTACCATCTATACAAGTTAAAAGAGCAAATATTGTAGATGATATACTTATAGCAGTAAGTGGTAATTGCGATTTACA
>Ga0257114_1001042_pt1 | contig 20519 bp, 27 predicted proteins | sample SI112_10mmetaG_FD_190149 | JGI IMG/M metagenome (GOLD analysis project Ga0257114, IMG submission 190149) | Marine microbial communities from Saanich Inlet, British Columbia, Canada - SI112_10m | ecosystem: Environmental > Aquatic > Marine > Inlet | place: Canada: British Columbia | collected...
CCCGACTCAACCGTTTGGTTTCAATTACCTGGGTGGTAAACTCCTGGCACTCCTGTGTTGTTCCCACACCGCCCGTGAGACGTTAAATAGTAAGTATGACGCAGACATCTGTCTGTTTGAAACAACGTCTCTCTACGGGTCTACAAAGTCCTCCTCACAGTATGACGGTCTCAAACCATACATGAGATATAAGGGACTTACTCAGAGTGATTTTACTCCCCTTCTACATGATGAAATCTTTCAGGAGTTAAACAAATGGTTTATAGCACGGAACGGGGACAAGGGTCTGGTGAAAGAGGACGCCTCCAGTCGCAAACTCAAAACCCAACAGAAAATGATCTCGGTGATCAAGAAAAGCTTACCTTCTCAAAAGGTTGCGGAGTTCCAAACTGCGATTGTAAGTGCAAAAAACCTGACTGAACAAAAACGTTTCTACATGTCTGATTATGGATTCAGCAACGCTCGTGAAGTTATTATGGGTGAACAAGAAACTCTTACTCCTGGCCAAAATTATGAAAAGTTCCATACCGAGAACTTGATTAAGTGGTGGAAGAGGAAGGCATCCAACCGATATGAGAAACTAAAATCTGAAGGTAGACTCCGCACAAAAGTAGAAACTTGGAATTCAAATCCAGATGAGATAGATATTATTAGATAATTGAGAACTTTATGACTCTAATTTGCAACCTACCCTCAGAAAAGGTCTGGGTTCGTAAAGAGTATCTGACTGATCACCAAAGTGGTCATGGTGAGTTTGTTGAAGGTATTTGGGTAACTGCTAAGAGTATCCCTGGTCGTGCTTTTTACTTCGAGACATATCTCCCCGAGTATGGAGCTATGTACGACAAACTTCCCATCAGCGCTTTTGTTTCTCGTCCAGAAACACCAGATCCTGATTTAGATTTACCCAATCTACAGTTTTGGAACTGTATGGATTATGATGTAACTGCTATTGTAAAAAGTATTGTTGCATCTATGGAGTGGGAAGTAAGAACAAGACATTTTGGGAATATCAAAGGTACGTATATTTGCACTCTCGATAACTATCATGGAAACATCGATACTATTGATGCATCTACTAGCGAACTTCCTGACGAACATAAATCTTTCAATTTGATTGGACTCCGGAATGGTCAATATGCATTATATCCCAATAATAGAAGTCGTATTTACGATATTTCTATGACACCTCAAGAACCCAAGGTGCCCGACTTCAAAGTATCTACTCAGTTTTATCAGGTAGAGAATGGTGTTGAGTGGGGAAGACTCGGTGATTGTGATGATTATTTCTGGACTACTCCAGATGAAAGGGTAGAGAAGAATGAAATGTGAAGTCACTCTATTCAAAGCTGGTACTGTCTTCAAAGAGACTGTGATTGCGAGGGATTATCAAGATGCAAAACAAGTTGCACTTGCAAGAAATCCCAACTCTACTGTTATTAGTGTAACTGCGGTATTTAAATAATGAGCTACGAACTGAAAGACTATTTGAATTCAATCAATTTAACAAAAGAAAATGTTATGTCGGAAGAGGATCCGACATGGGAAAAGAAATATCCACCATTTATCATAAACAAGTGTTTATCGGGTTTCATCGATACTATCATGTTTGCAAATGAGATGAATCTCAATCACCAACTACCATCTCGTCTCCAATATGACTTTCTTATAAATATCGTTAGGAAACGAAGAAGATTTTCTCCGTGGCTAAAGAAGGATAAGATTAATGACCTTGATGCAGTGAAATCATACTATGGATATAGTAATGAGAAGGCTCAACAAGCTCTAAAAATTCTTACCAAAGACCAAATTTCATTTATAAAAGACAAGCTTGATGTTGGAGGTAAAAGATGAGTGCCTTTGTTGAACCTGAGGTTTCCTGGTCACAAGATCAAATGATTGAAGTGGTTCTAAATGAACCAGATGATTTCCTAAAAGTAAGAGAGACTTTGACTCGCATTGGAGTCGCCTCTCGTAAAGAAAAAAAGATTTATCAATCATGTCATATCCTGCATAAACAAGGTAAGTATTATATCGTTCACTTCAAAGAACTCTTTGCATTGGATGGTAAACACGCTAATCTTACCGTTAATGATGTGCAGCGTAGAAATCGTATCATCAATCTTCTATCCGATTGGGGATTGATTACTATTATCAATCCGGATTCTGTATTAGATGTTGCACCACTAAATCAAATTAAGGTGTTATCATATAAGGATAAGAATGATTGGATTCTAGAATCCAAATATAACATTGGCAAGAAAAAGAAACCTACACCATGAACGACGAAGACGAACTATACTACCCCGAACCTGAAGAAGACGGGTGGATGATGTCAGTAGATCTTGATATCAATGCAGTTCGTAGTCTTTATAATTCCTTAGACTATTACCTTAAAATTTGGCCAGGTTCTCCTAGGAGACCCGCAGATGAACAAGAGTTTATTAAGTATATGAGAAATAAACTTTTTATGGGAATGACTGAGTATAATTTTCATTATAACGAACATAAATAGAGTTGAGACCTTTTCGTGCGGTCTCTACGAAAGTCGGAACACCGTATAGAGAGATTCGGTTTTTACCGTGTCTCTTTTTTTGTTTTTGTGATTAAATATTAATGGATGCCTTCGGGGTCCACACAACGTTACTCGCTTAATTAAGGAGAACCACATGACAGACCTAATGCGCTTCAATGCGTCAGATCTTCCTGCGCTCTTAGAACGATTGAATAAGAACAGCATTGGAATGGATGAGTACTTAGATAGACTCTTTAAAGTTCATGAAAATGCTCAAAATTATCCACCATATAATGTAATACAGGTAAATAATGTTGAGACTGTATTAGAACTTGCACTTGCAGGATTTAAAAAAGAAGAAGTAAATGTCTACACCGAATACGGAAAACTTTTTGTTGAGGGGACAAAAGACGAAAAAGAGATTGAACATCAATACATCCACCGTGGAGTTGCTCAAAGATCATTTAAGAGAACATGGACAATCTCAGACGATCAGGAAATTGCATCAGTCAGCTTTGAAGATGGGTTATTGAGTATCAAACTGGGTAAGGTTATACCTGATCATTACAAGAGACAAGATTGGTTATGATACCCTGACTGATTTTTGATACGATTGATACAGAAGTGTATCACTGTGATACACTAATATCTAAATAATTACGTACTTACAGAGGACGACTTATGAACTTTACAGCCGCCACTCTCACCGTTGGAATTGTAATGACTATTTTTATCGGTGGTCCCATCTCTAGCATACTACCCTAACGGGCCGCCCACAAATCTATATCTAACTACTCCATAAATAAAATTGAATATCGTCGTCGCATACAGGGAGGTAACTGGCAAAATCCAGTTGACGCCTCCCTTTTTTTGTGGTATCCTGGTGAGAGGTAAATTGTAGTTATGTCGATTAAATTAGCTCTTCTGAAGTCAGGAGAAACAGTCATTGCTGATGTTCAAGCGAAAGTGGATCAAAGTGATAGAGTAGTTTCTATTGCCTTCAAAGATCCTTTCTGTGTAGAATTGGTAACTCCATCTGTTGATTTTGATGCAGAGGAAGGTGAAGTTGAAAAGGAATATGCAATAAGATTTTGGTCCTGGATGCCTCTGACGGATGATGAGGAAATTAAAGTAAACCCAGATTGGATTGTATCGTTTACAACTCCTAAACAAGACCTTCTTAATTCCTATCAGGAAAAGATGGGTGATGGACCTGAAGAAGGCGAAACACTTGTAGATAACTTTGAGGTACTAAATGGATGATTTAATTCAGGTAATTGTTCTGGTTGATGGAACAATTCTAATTTCAAAAATGGGTCAAGTTGTTTCCGAACTTGGTGAACCAGATTGCCGTTTGATCCAACCACATGTTGTGGAAGGTCTTCGACCTTGGTTAGAAAACTTGACTGAACAAACCGATGATATTATGATTTCATCGGATAAGATCTTGACTTTGGTTGACCCCAAAGACGACCTACTTAATGATTATTTGACTCTCACTAAATGAAGTTTTACACGAGCGTTGTTCTCCTTGGTAATGATATCCTTGTCCGTGGATATGAAAACGGCAAACATTTCACAAAACGTGAACCTTTCCAACCTAGGTTCTTCGTCCCGTCGAAACGAGAGAGTAAATACAAAACCCTTGATGGTCAAGATGTAGAACCCATTCTTCCTGGTACTATCCGAGAGTGTCGAGAATTCTTGGACAAGTATAATGATGTGAATGGGTTTAAAATTTATGGAAATGATCGATACGTATACCAATACATTGCTCAGAATTATCCTGAGGAAGAGATCAAGTTCGATATTTCTAAGATTAACGTCATAACAATTGATATTGAGGTTGCAGCGGAGAGTGGATTCCCTGATGTATTCAACTGCGCTGAAGAACTTCTACTGATTACAGTTCAAGATTACAATACCAAACAGATTACTACCTTTGGATCTCGCCCAGCAAAGGTTGATCAGAAAAATGTGAGGTTCGTTTACTGTGATGGTGAGTATGAACTTATCACTAAGTTCATGGATTGGTGGCAGAACAACACGCCAGAGGTCGTTACAGGGTGGAATAACGAACTGTATGACATGCCCTACTTGGTTGGTAGGATCTCCCGTCTGATGGGGGAGAAGTATGCCAAACGTCTTTCTCCGTGGAACGTGGTGCGTGTCAAAGAGGTCACCATCATGGGTCGGAAACAACTCAGCACTGAGATTGCGGGTGTGTCTATTTTGGACTACCTGGACCTCTATAAGAAGTCCCCTGCAACTCCGAATCAAGAGAGTTATCGATTGGACCACATCGCCTTCATGGAGTTGGGTCAGAACAAATTGGATCACTCAGAATACGATACCTTCCGAGAGTTCTATACAAATGATTGGCAGAAGTTTGTTGAATATAACATCGTTGACGTGGAACTGGTTGACCGTCTTGAGGATAAACTACGTCTGATTGACTTGTGTTTTACTCGTGCATTTGACGCCAAGGTAAACTTCAATGATATTGCATATCAGGTTAGGACTTGGGACTCTATCATCTACAATTATCTTCTTAAGAAGAATATTGTGATTCCGCAGAAGGAACGTAATAGTAAGAGTGAGAAGTATGCGGGTGCGTTCGTGAAAGAACCTATCCCAGGTGCATACGAGTGGGTAGTTAACTTTGACCTTAACTCCCTATATCCCCACTTGATTATGCAATACAACATCTCTCCAGAGACTTTACTTGAACAACGTCACCCCAGTGTGACAGTCGATAAAGTCTTAAAGAAAGAACTTACATTTGAGATGTATAAGGATACTGCAGTTTGCGCCAATGGTGCGATGTATCGTAAGGATGTTCGTGGGTTCTTACCAGAACTTATGGAGAAGATGTACAACGAACGTGTTATCTTCAAGAAGAAGATGATTGAGGCAAAGAAAGCCTATGAGAAGACTCCTACTAAAGCATTGGAGAAGGAGATCTCACGTTGCGATAACATTCAGATGGCGAAAAAGATTGCACTGAACTCTGCTTATGGTGCGATTGGTAATGAGTATTTCCGATACTACAAACTTGCAAACGCAGAGGCGATCACACTGTCGGGACAGGTATCGATTCAGTGGATCGAAGAAAAGATGAATAGTTACATGAATAATGTACTAAAAACTAAAGGAGAAGATTATGTTATCGCTATCGATACTGATTCTATCTATCTTAATATGGGTCCTTTTGTTGAAGCTGTATTCAAAGGGAGAGAGGCGTCTACTGAGGAAATTGTCAATTTCCTTGATAAGATCAGTGAAATGGAACTTGAAAAGTATATTGAAAGTTCTTACCAAGAATTGGCCGACTACCTCAACGCCTACGAAAACAAAATGGTGATGAAACGCGAGAATATCGCGGAACGTGGAATCTGGACTGGTAAGAAACGTTATATCCTCCGTGTATGGGATAGTGAGGGCGTTCGTTATGAGAAACCTAAACTTAAGATGATGGGTATTGAGGCAATCAAAACCTCTACTCCTGCACCTTGTCGTAAGTATATTAAGGATGCACTTGAGATTATTATGACAAAGGGGGAGGATGATGTGATCGACTTCATCGAGAATGCTCGTAAAGAATTTGCAGAGCTTCGACCTGATGAAATTGCATTCCCTCGTAGTATTTCTGAGATTAATAAGTGGATATCTCGTACTGATATGTACAACAAGGGTTGTCCAATTCATGTTCGTGGTGCAATCTTGTATAATCACTACACTAAGAAAGCCGGACTTGATAGTAAGTATCCAGCAATTCAGAGTGGGGAAAAAATTAAATTTTGTTATATGAAAGTTCCTAATACTATTCAAGAGAATGTATTTTCTTTCATACAAGAGTTTCCAAAAGGATTAGATCTCGAAAAGTATGTTGATTATGATGCACAGTTCAACAAATCTTTTGTGGAACCGATGAAAATTATCCTTAACGCTATTGGTTGGTCTGTAGAAAAGAAAGTAAGTCTAGAATCATTCTTCGCATGAATTGTTTATTTGGATATCCAATTAAAATAATTGACAATCTTCTCAATGAAGAAGATCTACAGATATTGATAGAAGAGATAACTTGCGATCACAAGAAAGATTATCCACACCCGCAGGTTAATTGTTCTTGTAATACATCTATTCTCCGATGTGATAATGTTAACTATCCTATTGAAAGGTTTTCTGAAGAATATAAAATTTTTGGCAATGAATTAAATTTCAAAGAACATTCGTATTTTATTACTCAACCCTGGTGGAATTATTATACGGAGGGTACGGGACAAGATCCCCATTCTCATATAGCACCAATTCAACAAGATCATGTTCTGTTCGCTGGAGTTTACTTTGTTGAGGGATGTGAGAATACTGAATTGGTAATAATGAATCCTTCAATGACCCATCATTATCATAATGGTATAAGGAATGACCTCTTTAGAGAGGAGATGTCACAATCTTCATATTATTGTAGGTGGTATCACAAACCAAAAAATAATCAGTTAATATTTTTTCCATCGGATCTGTTGCATTATGTTCCATTTCATAGATGTGATGAACCACGAATATCTGTAGCGTTTAACGTCCACTTAGAAACTAAATAATTCGTTTGCAAAAGCGAACGAACTCCTGTATAATTACCTCATTAACATAACAAACATGGATCTTCCTATCAATGATAAAGAACTCGCTACAATTGTGGGTGCTCTCCGACTTGGAGGAGACACTTCTCTTTATCAAAAACTAAATATTATCAAACAAATCCGCGAGGAGAATCCTGGCGGTCCATATAAAAAAATTGCTAGAGAGAAGTTTGGTTTTATTATCTAATGTTTTTTGAAAAAGTGAGTCTGGTTACGGGGGGATTTGATCCTATTCATAGTGGGCATATATCCTACTTTAAGAGAGCGAAAGATTTTTCTGATTATCTTATCGTAGGTTTGAATACCAATGAATGGTTGACCGCAAAAAAAGGTCAATACTTTTTATCCTGGGTTGAGCGTGCAGAGATTGTACGTCATCTTAACATGGTTGATGCAGTGGTTACTGTTCCAGACGATGATGTTGGTTCTGCATGTGGTGCAATTGCCAAATGTTTAGAGATTGCAGAGACTGTTGTATTTTGCAATGGTGGAGATCGTGCATCTGGTAATACACCAGAACTTGAGATGTATGGTGATAACCCCCGAGTCCAGTTTGAATTTGGGGTTGGCGGGGATGATAAAATGAATAGTAGTTCTTGGATCCTTCGAGGATACTTTGATCGTCAACGTGCATTATTGGGTATCTGATGACTTTCACAGTTTATGATAATGCGGTTCCTTATAATAACCGAAGCGAAATTTTTTATTTTTCCCTAAAATCAAAACTATCTTTAGGATGGGAAGATCATGATTTTCACGAACTTGGACATGTAAATCTTTTTAGTGAATGGGGTGAAGATGGTCTGGTCAGATCTACACTGTGGAAATATATTGAAGAGTGTATCAATCAAACTTCGTGGTTTACTAACTCTAAAATTTCCAGATGTGTATTAAATCTGGTTCGATCAAATGATATTCATCTGATCCACAGTCATGGGTCCCAACAAGTCGCTTTATACTATGTAAATCTTGAGTGGAGGGATGGATGGTATGGCGAAACCTTATTTTATGATGAAAACAGTACAGATGTAGTGTTTACATCTACGTATGTTCCTGGTAGGATAATATTATTTGATGGAAGCATTCCCCACTCTATTCGACCTCAGTCAAGTGTAGGTCCAAAATACAGATTCACTATTTCTACATTTTTTGATTAAACTATGGATTTTCTAAAAGATATCGTAAAGGAGATTGGCGGTGAGTACACACAACTCGCAAGAGACATCGACGACCAAGAAACTTACGTGGACACGGGTTCGTACATCTTTAACGGACTTTGTTCAGGTAGCATATTTGGTGGTTTTTCTGGGAATAAGATTACTGCCATTGCTGGTGAGTCTTCTACTGGGAAGACTTTCTTTGCTCTCGCCGTTGTCAAAAACTTTCTTGATTCTAATCCCGATGGTTATTGTCTATATTTTGACACTGAAGCCGCTATTAATAAGTCTCTTCTCGCAGATCGGGGTATCGATCTTGACAGGTTAGTAGTAGTTAATGTTGTTACTATTGAAGACTTCCGTGGTAAGGCCTTGAAAGCGGTGGATCTATACTTAAAAAAACCTGAAGGAGAACGAGCACCTTGTATGTTTGTGTTAGACTCTCTAGGTATGCTTTCCACAGAGAAAGAGATCACCGACGCACTCAACGACAAACAAGTTCGAGACATGACCAAATCACAACTGGTCAAAGGTGCGTTCCGCATGATCACTCTCAAACTAGGTCAAGCAAACATTCCAATGATCGTTACCAACCACACTTATGATGTCATCGGTGCTTATGTTCCAACTAAAGAAATGGGAGGAGGTAGTGGACTCAAGTATGCTGCTTCTACAATCATCCATCTCAGTAAAAAGAAGGAAAAGGATGGAACAGAAGTTATTGGAAACCTTATCAAAGCTAAGACTGCTAAGTCTCGTATAAGTAAGGAGAACAAAGATGTTACGGTGCGTTTGTATTACGATGATCGTGGTCTTGATCGATATTATGGTCTTCTTGAACTTGGTGAGACTGGCGGACTTTGGAAAAACGTAGCAGGTCGTTATGAGATAGGCGGCAAGAAAGTCTATGCAAAGGCGATTCTCAAGGATCCCGAACAATACTTTACTCCCGAAGTCATGGAGCAACTTGATGAAATTGCAAAACAAGTGTTTAGTTACGGGTGATTTTATCAAACTGTATGAAGACGCCTTGGGTGAAAAAGAGTGTGATACTCTGATTCAGTTTTTTGAACAGAGTCATGCGAAAGAGATAGTAAAGAATGGTGGAACTCCAAACTTTACTCAACTGAATATTAATAAAAGTAATCCACAACTAATTGCACAGTTATCACTGATTACTCAAACCATTCTATCTCTTTACAAAACGGAACTATCAGACTACACTAAATGGTATCCGCAAAGACTTTTCCTGGAGGAGTTTCGTGTAAAGAAATATCATGCCAGAACTAAAGATAGATTTGATCCACACGTTGATGTTCAGGATCATGCCTCTGCAAGAAGGTATCTTGCATTTCTCTTCTACCTTAATGAAGATTTTATTGGTGGAGAAACTGATTTTCTTCACCATAGTAGAAAGATTACCCCAAAGACGGGTTCAGTTATAGTCTTTCCTCCAACTTGGCAGTATCCTCATGCAGGTTTAAAAGTCAAGAAAGGAGTCAAATATATTATGTCAACTTACTGTCACTACTATTGATGAACGAACGAATAGAAACTACAATTCTAAGGAGTCTTGCATATAACGAGGAGTATTCTAGAAAGGTTTTGCCTTTTATTAGATCTGAGTATTTTACTGACTATACTGAGAAAGTAGTTTTTGAGGAGATCTGTAAGTTTATCTTCAAGTATAATAAACTTCCTAATCAAGAAGTACTTCGTGTTGAAGTTGATGGTCGTTCTGACCTCAATGAAAACTCTTATAAAGAGGTTACCGATTACGTAGATAACTTAGAAACAAGTGTACTGGACTTCACTTGGTTGAATGACATTACTGAGAAGTGGTGTAGGGATAAGGCGATTTATCTTGCTCTGATGGAGTCTATCTCCATTGTGGATGGTAATGATGAAAAGAAAACTAAGGATGCAATTCCTGCAATCCTTTCCGATGCTCTTGCAGTTTCCTTTGATAATCACGTTGGACATGATTATCTAAATGATTATGAAGAACGATATGAATTCTATCATCAGACTGAGGAAAAGATTCCATTCGACTTAGACTTCTTCAACAAAATTACAAAGGGAGGCCTTTGTAATAAGTCTCTTAACATTGCTCTTGCAGGCACTGGAGTGGGCAAGTCTCTCTTTATGTGTCATGTTGCAGCTTCCTGTTTATTGCAGAATAAGAATGTTCTGTACATTACGATGGAAATGGCTGAGGAAAAGATTGCGGAACGTATTGACGCAAATCTTCTGAACGTGAATATTCAGGAGATGACGAACATGCCTAAGTCAATGTTTACAAACAAAATAGGTAAACTTGCACAAAAAACTCAAGGTCAACTTATAATTAAAGAGTATCCAACTGCAAGTGCTCATAGTGGACATTTTAAAGCACTTCTTAATGAACTTGCACTTAAGAAGTCATTTAGACCTGATATTATTTTCATTGATTACCTTAATATATGTGCTTCCTCGCGATATCGCGCTGGCAGCAATGTCAATTCATATACAACTATTAAGTCTATTGCAGAAGAGCTTAGAGGATTGGCTGTCGAAACCAAGATCCCTATCGTATCTGCCACCCAGACCACTCGTTCTGGTTATGGTAGCTCTGACGTTGAGCTTACTGACACTAGCGAGTCCTTTGGTCTCCCTGCTACTGCTGATCTTATGTTTGCCCTTATTTCAACTGAGGAACTTGAATCCTTAGGACAGATAATGGTGAAACAATTGAAGAATAGATATAATGATCCTACTCTGAATAAGAGATTTGTTGTGGGTATCGATCGTGCTAAGATGAGATTGTACGATTGTGAGCAATCTGCTCAGAATGATATTCTAGATAGTGGTCAAGATGAAGAGTATACTTCCCAAGAGAAGAGTTCTGGTCCTAGGAAATCCTTTGAAGGATTCAAATTCTGATGAAATTAAAAAAGGATGTCATCATTAATGATGAACCTCAATCTATTGATTGGCATAAAACCTTTTTCTTAGAAAGATATCTTGAAAAAGTAAATCCTCTTGACTTTAAGAACATCATTGAACTTGGTGCGTATGATTGCAAAGAGTCTTTAACTTTTACAAGACTTTTTCCGAATGCACATATTACATCATTTGAGTGTAATCCAATTACTCTACCGATTTGTAGAGAGAATTGTACAAAGTCGGATCGCATTACGTTGATAGAAAAAATGGTTACTGACAACCCAGAAGATAATAGATTTTATATCTGTGGAGGGGGACAATCTTCAATGCTTATCCCATATCAAGAACACAAAATAACTTGGGTTCCTTCTATATCAATGAATGAATACTTGAATGATGATTCTATTGACCTGGTTTGGATAGATGTTCAGGGAGCAGAAACAAATGTTCTTCGTAGTTTTGGTGACAAACTGAATAACATTAGAACAATCTATTGTGAAGTGAACATCAAATCAAATAGATACGCTGGTAACTCCACACTAAAAACAGTAACCGAACTTCTTTCCAATTTCACTATCTCAGACTATATGCACCTCAATGAGAATGAAGTACATGCCATCTTTGAATCAAAAACTTGACTTTGTACAAGAAGGGAAGTATAATAACGAGGAAAGACCTAAGAAATCATTTGAGGGATTTGAATTTTCATGACCGTAAATACTGATGCATATCTTGAGTTTGTAAATGCTGTTACATCTCAATCTAGTAAAGATGCTAATGCCTTTGAGAATCGCATTCAAGAACTTCGTGGGGAAGGATTTGAGACACACCGACTTCTTACTGCTGCTGTAGGAATGTCTGCTGAGGCAGGTGAGTTTACTGAGATTGTAAAGAAGATTATCTTCCAAGGTAAACCCGTAAACGAAGAGAACATGTTTCACCTAAAACGTGAACTCGGTGACATCATGTGGTATGTTGCTCAGGCATGTATGGGTCTTAATGTTTCTCTCGACGAAGTTATTGAGATGAACGTAGACAAACTCAAAGCACGATACCCTGGTGGAGAGTTTGATGTTCATCATTCTGAAAACCGTAAAGAAGGAGATGTGTGAATAATCTCAAAATCCCCTTTGCTATCGTATCTTTCCTGTTAGTTCAGGGTGCGGGTGCAGTGTGGTGGTCCTCACAAATTGATGGACGAGTCGGAACTCTTGAAGAAGAGAGTCTGAATATTGCCAGAGAAAATCGTAGATACATTGAGCAAGTGATTCAACCTTCCTATGGAATCAGTAGTTCCTGGAAGAATCAATACCATGATGAGTGGGTTTTGAAAGGAGGATGGAAATGATAAGTCTGGAAATAGATAGACGTGACGCAATTATTCTACGTCATCATCTTTTCTTATATACAAAAGATCATCCTGGTTTCTTCTCTGATGAAGGTATTCTAAAGATCAGAGAGATTTCACAACAAATAGACAAACAAATGGAGAATACAGAGGAATAAAATAAATAACCCCGTAAGGGGTATTTTTTTATGGCAAAGTTAAACGAAGGAGACGTAATGGAAGGCATCTTTGCTATTTCTCTTGCGGAACTATTTGCCTGGGGAACTATTTCAAAAACTCGTGTTAATAATATAAGGAGAAGAGTAGACGCAAGTTTATTCAGAAGTGGTAGATATAAAACTCAAATCAGAAAATTTAGAGACGGTAATCCAGAAGATAAGATTGAAGTCAATCTTGAGATGAGGATGAAGTATGAATCTACAAACATGGCGTTTGGTGAATCATATTCTCTACTATACGAAAAGAGTACCGACGTTGGAAACCTTGATAGAAAGATAGACCAATTAATAAAATACACAAAAACAAACTATCGTAAGATAGTTGAAAATGTGAAAAGAAAATATCTTGACAATGATAAGTCAGATAACGTTGTAATTACAATTATTGCAGATGGTATTGCTGGTGAATCTTCTGGCGGTATGATCAAAGGAGACTTAGAAGTCATAGTGGATATTAATGGTATCAAGGCAATGAACCAGAATCTAAATTTTTCATTGAAATCTGGTAGTAAAACTCTTGCCAATTTGAGTCCTTACAATGGTATGATGGATATCCTTAAGAGATTTGGTACTCAGGTTTCAGATCCTGAGATGTATTCTTCTACTCTTGGGGGAACTCTTGCACAAGCAAGAACCCCCGCAGAGAAAAAGATGAAAGTCGATCTAATTAAACAACTCTATAAGGAAGTGTTGACTAAAATAAAAAGTCAACAAATACAAAGTGGATTTAAACAACAAGCATTTCAACTTTTTAGAGATGTAACTTTTGGTGATGACCTTGCGGATGTTGTTGATATTGACAAAACAAAGATTAAAGAAATGACAGTTGACTATATCAATGAGTTAGAACAAAAAGTTACTGGATTTTCTGTTGATGAAAATAAATCTGGAAATTTATTATTCAAGATTATGCCTCAAAATCAAGTATTGTTTCAATTAAGATTTAAAAATAGATCCGAAACAGTTAATGGTGAATTTAAAATTAAAGAACTAAAGTTTTATGTTGAGGCAGGACCTGCTGCTTATATTCCTAAATAACTACAGGTCACAGTGTACTGACTCGAACATAATGAAATCATTTTCCCAATTCCTCAAAGAAGCCGTAGAAACTTCTGCGTCTGCTCAAGCGAAGAGACTTGGGTTGGAAGGTGATGGTCATGGAGACTGGTATGACAGAGATGGAACTCTTGTCGCTAAAACTGTTAGTGGTAAGTTAAAGTTCTTTGGACAAGGTAAGAAGTCAAAAGAAGAGAACAGCAATGTAGAGAAACCTACAACATCTAAACCAGATGCTAAGAAATCAGTATCCACCAAGACTCAATCGAAAAAAGTATCTCCAGAAAAATCTGGAGATGCAGAGGAATCGCAAGAAAAATCAGAGTCTAATGGTGTCATTATTGTTTTTGGTAGGTTCAATCCTCCGACAATCGGACACGAAAAGTTACTCAATAAAGCTGCACAAGAAGCAGAAAAAAATGGATACGAACTGAGAATCTATCCTTCGAGAAGTCAAGATAAGAAAAAGAATCCTCTAGACGCAACTGCTAAGATTGATTATATGCGTCAGATGTTCCCCAAGTATGCAGGGAATATTGTTGATAATGCAAACTCCAAGACTATTTTTAATGTAATGATTGGAGCAAATGAAGAAGGTCATAAGAATATGAAGATTATGGTTGGTGCTGACCGTCTTGGCGAGTTCCAAGGTCTAAGTCACAAGTACAATGGTGAACTTTATAACTATGATAACCTGGAAGTAGTTTCTGCAGGAGATAGAGATCCTGATGCAGAGGGTGCGGAGGGTATGTCTGCATCAAAACTTAGACTCGCAGCGAGTGGAGGAGACTTCAAATCTTTTGCTAAGGGTGTCCCAAACACACTGAATAATCAGAAAAAAATGGAACTCTACAACACTCTTCGTAAGAGTATGGGCATTAGTGAAGATTGGGAGATTGCTCCAAAATTTTGTGAAGATACTCTAAGGAATCGTTACATCAAAGAAGACATTTATTCCATCGGTACTATTGTAGAAAATATTAACACTGGATTGACAGGGAAAGTTCTTAGAAGAGGAACCAATTACGTTATTGCAGTCACTGAAGGTGATGTAATGTTCAAGTCTTGGTTGAGAGATTTGATTGAACACAATGATAAACCTCATGAAATTGCAACAGACGAGTATCGGGAGTATCTTCAGGGTTTGACTCCTGGCCAAAAAATTGCCAGATATAATAAGACTAGAGTCCTTGACACCATGACTAAAAAGAAATCTGATAAATAAACCATAGGCAGTCTTAGATTTTAGATACATGAAAAGTTGGAATAGTTTTTCAAATCAACTTACCGAAAAAAAATCTCCTAAAGATTACGATGGAGACGGTGTAGTTGAAACTGGTTCTAAAGAACACGCTGGAGTAGTTCACAACGCTATTCAACGTGCTAAGGGTAAGAAGGCAGACGGCAAAGATACTCGGAAGGAAGAAGTAGAAAATATTGACGAAACTGCACTTGGTGATAAAGCAAGAGCAAAAGCAGTTGAAATGGGACGTAAGAGACGCAGCACCAAAGAGTATAAAGCAGGTGGTGCAAGAGGCACTGGTAAGAATGAAAGAGCAGCATATAATCTCTCTAATGCTCAACAAAGTGCTAATGCCAACTTAGGTAGTCAGAAAAGAACGGACACAGATTCTGGCATTCGGGGTCATGTGAAGAAATCTCTTAAGAAGACTGGATCATATGATTATAGTGCCGTCTTAGATAAGAAAGATCCTAAGAAGAACCCTAAGCATACTGCTAATAAGAAGACTACGAAAGAAGAAGTTCAACAAGTTGATGAATTTGTTGGTGGCAAACCTGGAGACGGATATATTGGACATCCTAATCTAGATATCAAAAACCCACTTGCTAAGAAACAAGTTAAGGGTCCCACTGGAAATCAAGGACTTGCTGGTAAACTTGGTGATAGAAAGATGAGAATTGATAGGATGACTAATAAAATGCTCAATCAATCTCTTGAACTAGAAGGTGAACTGGTTGACGAAAATATCGGTAGTGCTGTAGGTGGAGCACTCGAAAAGGGTGCAAACTTCATGAAGAGAAACCCAGTAGGTAAAACAATCCGTAGTGTTTTGAAACCAGTTGGTTCTGGCGCGGGAACTGCAAGACCATCTGTAAGGACTCAAGATACAATTCGCAAGAATCAGGCGGGAATGGAATCTGTCGAACATCAAGGCGAAGTGGTTGACGAGGGTAAGAAAGAACTCGATAGAGAAAAGAGAAACAAGATGTTCCGCCGTGCTGGTAATCTTTCCAGAGAGGCACTTAAGGGTGGTGACAAAGGAACTGAGGCAGGTAAGAAGTCTGCGAAGATCGTCAAGGCTATCAACAAAGATAATGAGGGTAAAGATAGAAACGATGTTAAAGAGGGTTATGGCGAACCCGATGAGAAGTTGGTGACTGGACGTAAGATGTTTACTATTCCTGATGCGGAGAAATCTGCAGCAGCTGCACGTCTTAAGGAGAAGGCTAGAAAGAAGCGTGAAGAAAAAATGAAGGAAGAAGTGAAAGTAGAAACTCCAGTAGTTGAAGAAGCAGAATCTAAGTCACAACAAAGACTGATGGGTCTTGCACTCTCCGTCAAGAGAGGTGACACTCCAATGTCTTCCGTAACTCCACAAGTTGCGAAGATGGCTAGAGAGATGAAGGAAAAGGATCTTAAGGATTTTGCAGGAACCAAACATGATGGTCTTCCTGAAAAAGTAAAGTCTGAAGAACCAGAACTTTCCTCACCTTTAGTTGAGTCTTTAGTTGAAAGTGCTGCACAAAGAATGGCAGCAAAAGCAAGAAGAGAGGACGCACAGGCGAAGAGAGTTGATCGGCAGTCTTCAGGTGCTCAACAGAGAGCGGGGTTAAACGTAAAAAAGTAACTCCCCCTGAGAAAAGCAAACCTTCTCAGGGAAGAGGAAAGGGCGCTACGTCTGCTTATGAAAGGTCTGCCGCAATTCGTGGTGCGACCAAAATCAAAGCTGAGAAGGAAAAGACTAAGAGACAACAACAACGATTTGATAAAGAGGCTGAAAATAGAGCCCGTAATAAAGCCGATCGGGCAGAAAATCAGGCCCGTAGTAAAGCCGAAAAGAAACAACAGTCTCTAGAAAGAGAGAAAAAGGCCAAAGAACAGTTTAGAGATGAGAAAAGAGTAAAGAAATCCCAACAAAAAGCAAAAACTGCTCAGGATTCTGCAGACGCTAGAAAGGACAAAACTTCAAATTATGCTAAGATGGCAACATCTTATCAATCTAAAGTTGCTAGTTCTTCTGGTCAAGGAACTGGTGCTAGTGATGCAACCTCTGCGATGATTTCTAATCTGGGTAGTGCTGCTAAAGCTGGAATAGGTGCCGTTGGTGCTGTTCAGTCTAAGGTTAGAGAAGTTCAGAAACAGAAAAAGGCGGATCAACTCGCTAAGAAGGCTAAGAAAAAAGAGAAGCAGTTTGATAAGAAGTATAATGAAGAAGTCTTCTATGACTGGAGAGAAGAATTTCTACATGAGGTAGAAAAGAAAGGTGATAAAAAACAAAAAAAGATCATTGATGTAATGAAGGGGAAGAACCAAGTTGAGTTCAATCCTGTATCTGAGGGGAAAAAAGATTACTGTGATTGCGGCCGCGGTTGTGGTAAAAAAATCTGTGAAAAGTGTGGTAAACCAAATAGACCCGAAAACATCAAAGAAGACATGAAGGGCATGTCCCAGAAGTCTGGTGACAAAAGAAGCACCGATAGTGGTGCGGGCATGACTGCAAAGGGAGTAGCTAAATATAATCGCCGCACTGGTGGTAATTTAAAGACTGCTGTTACTACTCCACCCTCTAAGTTAGATCCGGACTCAAAGTCAGCAAAACGTAGAAAGAGTTTCTGTGCTCGTTCTAAAAGTTGGACTGGTGAAAGAGGAAAAGCTGCACGTCGTCGTTGGAATTGCTAATCATTTATGAAACAATTGAATGAATACGATGAGTGTCTGAAAAGACCTCATCCACTCTTTGTCTATGAAAACTATATTAACAATATAGAATTTCCAACCCGAGAAACCATTAGGGAAAACTCGGAACATAAAATATTTTCTAGACAGGCAACTATGGATCTCCCTGACGGAGACGAGTTGTCTGTTTCTTTTTGTAATCAAAAATATTTTGAGTCTGTTCTAAAAGAGTTTAAATTATTTTCAAAAGTAAGACCAAAGTTATTTAAAAAGGTTATTGATGGTGACTATGAGTTTGGTAAGGATGTGAAAGTCAAAGCAGAATACTGTATCAATAATTTAAGAACTTACTTTGATAAAGAACCTACAACAAGAGAACCCGAAAATATATTTGATCTAATTATTTTTGGTGATGACTTCGTTGATTTTGAAGTATGTGAGTTGGACATGGATGGTAATGATGTCAACTTACATAAGATAGAATGTGAAAAAAATACTGCTATTATATTTCCATTTGTTCCTTCATCTTGGAATCGACAGAAAATAAAAAAATTTGATGGGAAGAGTATCAGAGTAAGTTTTATTGTTGATGATTCGTTGCAAGAAATAAATCCAAAAATTTGCAATCAAAGAGTTAAACAGAAAGGAAAAATTAACTTACCTAAAGATGAACAAGTTGGGGAAGACCTTGGTATAAAAAAGGAGGGCCTACTCGATCCATGGGGAATTTACTTGATTGATGATTATATCAATTGGGATAATTATGTTGAACTTGAAAAAGACTTTCCTTCTTTTAAAAAAGTGATGGACTTACATATATCTGGGGATAATAAACCTAAGAAAGATGGAAATTATCGTACAGTAGACGCTTCTGTTTTTCACAAACAAATTGTATTGAGTCCGAACTGGCAAAAATTTGTCAAATACCATACAAGTAAATTTTATTTCCAAAATATGTTTTCAAAATTTGATAACATTTGGGAAACTTGGAGACCCGAACTAAGGGAAAAAATTTATTCTAGAGATTTTACTATAGGATATGTTGACAGTAAGACGGAAATGGATGACTCGGAACATCCGGACATAGGGTATGACGTTTTATTTGTTCATGACTGTGTACAACAAAACGAAAATGGTCTTCATGTTCATATTGATAGGTGTGATAAATTGATTCAGTCAATGATTTATTTTCGACATCCCGAAGATAGATGTAATGATGCAAATCTTCAATTACATTATTGTCATGAGTGGGGTAATTATTTTCCAGGAGTTGTAGATAAAAAAGTTGACTATATTTCAAATAGATCTGTAACACTTCCATGCACACCAAGAGCATATCATTCAGTTTCTCCTGGTGATAGAACAGGGAATCCGTATACAAGAAAGATGATTAATATTATCTTTAGAGTTAGACTAGATTTGCATGAGTTAGAAAGATAAATAGATCGCTGACTATGAGGCGCATACCATGCTTGCATTTTTACTTCCACTCGCATCAAAAATTATCAAAGATGCCGTTTCAAATATTCCTGAGAATGAAGAACTCGGTGAGAAAATGGTTGAGATCTGTCTTGTTATTCTTGCTAAAGCAGTTAAGTTAACCAAGACTGATATGGACGATCAACTTCTAGAGGTTGTGACAAAGGCAATCAATTCAAGAGAAGAAGAATAATTTTTATAAATATTCTTATAGATAACGAGAAACTAGAGGGAATCAACATGTCTCTATGGGGTAACAAAGATACTGTCTATTCGACAGGTAACATCACTACAATTACGGATGCTGGAGTAATTACTGGTTCTGGTACAACTTTTACCGATTCCACTTTAGTGTCATCAGGAATGATGATCACTCTTGGATCTAAGGGTGGTGGAGTCATTAAGTCAGTTGATTCCAATACGCAACTAACTCTTCACAGTACTGCTGGTCTAACTACAGGTACTGGACTTACTCAGACCTACAACATTAGCGAAGCACCTAAGTCTAGCGCACTGGACAGTAATACTAACGTCAACGAAGTTTACGGTTCAAATGCTGCTGAGGTTGCTGCAGCATCAGGTACAATTTACGAACACTCTCACGCAGGTTGGGTTGGTATCACCACTTATGTTGATACACACGGAAACACCAGAACTAAGACTGAAGTCCTAGTTGCAATGAGTTCCATCGCTGGTGATGCAGCAGACGATTCTATCCTAGCCGATAGCTGATATACAACTTGATTTAATATGAGATTTGATGAGTTGAACGAAGACAATTATGTAATGTTTGCCATTAAACATTATGAAAACCCTCATGCGGTCACGCAAGATGATTTCTATGAGGATCTGAAACGATTTAAGTGGATAAAGAGATTACTCAAAAGATATCAGACAACTGGTATCTTGAAATCTCATCTTCTCATCAATCATTTTATTATTTTGTATAATGTATTTGGAGAGGCTGCAACTCCACTTTTGTTTTTTAAAATTGATAAGGAGTTGTGGCCAGTTGTTAAGACGTTTGTTCTATATCTTGGTAGATTGCCTGAATATCCTAGATCTACATTACATGATATTCCGATCGATACAAATTGTTTGCAGGACTTGGATCAGATATGAATGATAGTATTCTTGGTAAGTATATTGATATGGTCAGGAACCTTCATGAGGAGGCGCCTGTGAATAGTGTCGGTGGTGGAAATATTGCAGGAACTAAAGAAGCTGGAGATGATCCTCCAGTAAGAAGAAAGAAAAAGTAT